>C._urophasianus_2_cecum__coassemble_70_pt1 | contig 29623 bp, 25 predicted proteins | sample C__urophasianus_2_cecum__metabat2_low_PE_006 | metagenome-assembled genome bin C | reverse complement strand
AAGAACGAGATTTAAGAGTAAATTGGCTAAAACAAGAAAGACACAGAAATTTTTGCTTCCCTTTAGAATCTTTACCGTAAAGATTAAAAGAAGAAGAAAAACAACGAGGGCAATAAATATTATTATATTTATGCAAGATAACAGCTCCTTTCGAAGGAAAAAATAGAATGTGTCTAATTTTATTATACCTGTAGGAAGGGGCTGTTATTCATATAAACTTAAGTTGACAAAACCATTTAGCTATAAAGGAGGGATAAAATGAAAGTATTGTGGATATTTTTCTTATTATTAATATTTTTAGTCACAGGTTGTGGAAAAGATGAACAATTTGTTGATAACTCTGTGTATGTAAAAACGCAGATAGTTTCTTATAATGCTCAAAATGGTGAGGATAATTATTCTGGAGTAGTAAAAGGACGTTATGAAAGTAATTTAGCATTTCAAGTAAGTGGGAAAATTTTAGCTCGTAATGTTAATATTGGTGATAGTGTTTCAACTGGAGATGTATTAATGATTATTGATGACCGAGATATTAGGCAGAATTTAAATGTCTATGAAGCTCAGGTACAATCAGCACGTTCACAGTTAGAGTTAGCTCAGACGACACTTGCAAGATATGAACAGCTTTATACAGCTTCAGCTGTAAGTGCACAAGAGTTAGACCAATATAAAAATTCATATAAAAATGCTTTAGCAGTATATAATCAAGCTATTGCCCAAAGAGAACAAGGACAAAATGCTTTAAATTATACACAACTAACAACAGATACTTCTGGTGTAATATCTGCTATTTCGGGTGAAGTAGGTCAAGTTGTTTCGGCAGGACAAGTCGTAGTAACTGTTGTTCAAGATGGAGAGCGTGAGGTAGAAATTTTCATACCGGAAAATAAAATACAAACAATAAATATTGGCCAGCAGGTTACAGTGACTTTTTGGGCTTTAAATAATACAGAAGTTTTGGGAACGGTTAGAGAAATTGCGCCAATGGCTGATGCTGTGGCAAGAACGTATAAGGTTAGAATAAGTTTGACACAAGTTCCGCCAGATATTCAATTAGGTATGACAGCTAATGTAGTATTTAATGTTAACAATACTGATTTAAAATATATTACACTGCCACTTACGGCGTTATATCAAACGGAAAATAAAACGCAAGTATGGGTAGTAAATAGTGAAAATAAAGTGGAACTTAAAGATGTAGATGTAGAGGCATTTGGACAAAATGATGTGCAAGTTAAAGGCTTAAATGAAGGTGATGTTGTTGTAACAGCTGGTGTGCATAAACTCTTTGTTGGACAAGATGTAAAACTTTTGGATGGTGATGCTCTATGAGAAACTTAACAGAAGTATCATTAAAAAATAAAAATCTTGTTTGGTATTTTATTGTAGTTATATTTATTGCAGGTATTTTTTCATATACAAAATTAGGTAGAATGGAAGACCCAGCATATACTATTCGTCAAATGATTGTAACGGTAGCTTGGCCAGGCGCGGATGCAGTGCAAATGGAACAGCAGGTAACAGATAAAATTGAAAAAAAATTACAAGATACACCAGGTCTTGATTATGTAAAAAGCTCTTCACGTGCAGGAGAGGCTATAATATATGTTACACTTAGAGATGATGTGGATACAGATAAAATTCGTCCAACATGGTTAGAAGTTCGTAATTTGGTAAATGATATTAAAGAGGATTTACCGGAAGGTGTATATGGACCATACTATAATGATAGATTTGATGATGTATATGGTTCTATATATGCTATCACAGGAGATGGATATTCTTATGAAGAAATACGTCAAAAAGCTGAAAAAATTAGACGTATTTTATTGAGTATTGATAATGTAAGTAAAGTAGAAATAATAGGTGAACAACCAGAAAAAATTTATATTGAAGCTTCTAAGGAAAAATTATCAGAACTTGGTATAAGTCCTCAAGATATTGCAAATGCAGTGCAAACTCAACAACAAATGACACCAGCTGGTATGGTAGAGACACAGACAGATAATGTATATGTTCGTTTTAGTGGACAATTTTTTGATGTAGAAATGCTTAAAAATATGCCGATTAATGCTGGTGGAAAAATTTTGCGTTTATCGGATATTGCTACAGTTGAACGCCGTTATAGTGAACCAGCAGAACCTAAAATGTTTTATAATGGCGAACCAGCTATAGGTTTAGCTGTTTCAATGGAAAATGGCGGAAATATTTTAGTATTAGGCGAAAATTTAAAAGATACGATTGAAAAAGTAGAAAAAGCAATGCCAACAGGTTTAGAAATTCATCAAGTTTCTGACCAACCTCAAGTTGTAAAAAATTCTATTGATGAATTTGTTAGTTCACTTAGAGAAGCAGTAATTATTGTATTAGCTGTAAGTTTTTTAAGTTTAGGAATAAGAGCCGGTATGGTTGTAGCAGGTTGTATACCTCTTGTTATTGCTGGCGTTTTTGTTGGTATGGATTTGACAGGAATTGATTTGCATAAAGTATCTTTAGGCGCACTTATTATTTCATTGGGTTTATTGGTTGATGATGCGATAATTGCTGTAGAAATGATGAGTGTAAAATTAGAAGAGGGATTAAATCGTTTTGAAGCTGCTTGTTATGCTTATAGAGCAACAGCTATGCCAATGCTTAGTGGCACACTTATAACATGTGCAGGCTTTATTCCTGTAGCATTTTCTAATGGTGCTGCTTCTGAATTTTGTAAGACTTTATTTCCTGTTGTAGGTATGGCACTTATATTATCATGGATTGTTTCTGTTATGGTAGCTCCATTATACGGTTATAAAATTATAAAGGTAAAAATTAAGCGTAATAATGAAGGTAAAATTGACCCATATCAAAGCAAATTTTATCAGCTATTTAAAAGGGTTTTGCAATTTTGTTTAATACATCGAAAAAAAGTTTTAATAGGAACAATCTGTGTTTTTATTATTTCTATTTATTGTTTGAGTTTTGTTAAACAGGAATTTTTTCCACCGTCACTCCGTCCTGAACTTGTAGTAGAAATGACACTACCAGAAGGTTCATCAATAAAAGCTACTGAGCAACAAGCGCAGAAATTAGCACAGGTTTTAAACGAACAGCAAGATAAGATAAACAATTTTGCTTATTATACAGGTCAAGGCTCATCACGCTTTGTATTGCAATTTGACCCTGTATTACCAAAAGATAATTATGCGCAGTTTATAATTACAGCAAAAGATGTAACAGCAAGGGAAGATTTAAGAAAGAATTTAGCAATTATTTTAAGTGAAGATTTTCCAGAAGTTAAATTTAATATAAAGCTTATTGAAATGGGACCGCCAGCAGATTATCCAGTTATGTTCAGAGTATCAGGTTATGATACAGATAAGGTGAAAGAAATTGCTAATCAAGTTGCAGATGTAATGCGTGATGATAGTAATATCTATAATGTAAATTTTGATTGGCAGGAAAAATCTAAAACAATTCATTTAGAGTTAGACCAAGATAAATTGCGTTCTATGGGCATATCAAATCAAGTTATAGCTCAAATGCTTTATACAGAAATAACAGGAGCAACGGCAGCACAGTTTTATACTGGGGACAGAACAATTGATATTGTAATGCGCTTACAAAATGATGATAGAGATAAACTTGATGAAATACGTAATTTACTAATTTATTTGGGACAATATGGTTATGTACCATTAGAACAGATTGCCAAAATAAGTTATAAAGCAGAAGATGGTGTTATTTGGCGACGTGATTTAAAACCAACAATTAAAGTGCAAGGTAGTATTTATGAAGGTACAGCAAATGATGCTACAAATAAGATAGCTACGAAATTAACAGAAATTGAGAATACTCTACCGTTTGGCTATAGTATTCATGTTGATGGAAATGTAGAAAATAGTGAAAAATCATTAAAATATTTATCCGAACCATTGCCTGTAATGTTTTTAGTTATTCTTACGATTTTGATGATTCAACTTCGAAGTATACAACTTATGATATTAACGGTACTCACTGCACCATTAGGCATTATTGGTGTAAGTTTTGGTATGTTAATATTTAAAAAGCCAATTGGTTTTGTGGCGATTTTAGGGATATTGGCTTTATCAGGAATGATAATTAGAAATTCAATTATTTTAATTGACCAAATAAAAAAACATATAGCAACTGGCGAAAAGCCCTGGGATGCTATTATAGATTCAGCGGTATTGCGTTTTAGACCGATAATGCTTACTGCTGCTGCTGCAATTCTTGGTATGATGCCACTTGTATCAAGTCCTCTTTGGGGTTCAATGGCAATTGCCATATCATGTGGTCTGTTAGTAGCTACAGTATTAACACTTTTAATTTTGCCTACTATGTATGTTATGTGGTTTAGAATTACACCTGATAGTGAAAACAAAATAGCGAAATGAAAAAAAGTTCCGAGAGAATAATTTTTCTCGGAACTTTTTATTATTTGTCGCTTGATTATAAATTTGAGTAGATGAGAAATAAGACGAGCTTTTTAATGATTATTTACTTAATGAACAAATTTTTTATGATGTTTGCGAATTGGTGGTTTTAAATACATAGAAGCACTTGTTAAGAACATAAGTGCGCCAGCAAAGATAAAGACGAATTTTAAACCAATGAATGTACCGATGATACCACCAACAAGAGGGCCAATTGTTGAACCGACTTGTTGAGCAGAAAACATTAGACCAAAAATACGACCGCGTTGTTCTGGTGGACTTTTTTTGACGAGAATAGAATTGATAGAAGGATATACTCCCGCATAAAATAGACCACAGATAAATTGTAAAATAGCAAATGGTATTAATGTATTTGGGATAGATTGTAGTATTAAAACTATTCCCGAGATAGCTAAGGTTATACACATTGTACGGAAAAATCCATGTGCTTGACCATATTTTCCCCAAAGAGGTGATGATATAGCTCCAGCAAAACCGCCAAGGGAAAAGACGATACCAGATAACATTACAACATTTTCCATACTATGATTAAGTTCAGCAATATAAACAGTTAAAATTGGCTGAAGAATTAGTATTGCCATTTGAATGACTACAGCACATTCTAATAAACGGCGTATCATAGGAATTTTTAATAAATTTACTTGTTCTGCTTTTTGTGCAACTAATATTTGTTCTGGAGTTTTTTCAATACGTGGAGGTTCTTTGATAAAGATGAAAGTAATCAAAGTAATAATACCTAGAGCACCTGCTGCAATGAAAAAAGATATGCGCATACCGAAAACACTAGCAAGAATACCACCTAATAATGGCCCAATAACACCGCCAGCTGTGAGTGCTCCTTGCATAACGCCCATACAAAAACCAAGTTTTTGTTTTGGTGCATAAGCTGACATAATAGCTAGTTCAGCAGGCCATAGACCAGCAGCAAATCCTTGAAATGCACGAGCTAGCATTAATTGAAATGGAGAGCTGACGATACCACAGAGAAAATAAGCGATAGCAAGTCCTGCACCGGAGCGGATTGCCATTAATTTTCGACCCTTTTTATCAGATAATTTTCCCCAAATAGGACCCATAACGGCACTTACAATAAATGAAATGGAAAAAACTATACCTGACCACATATTAGCATGGTCTGTTGGAACACCTAATTCTTGAATTAAATACATAGGTAAAAAAGGTATAAGCATAGTGTAGCTGGCTGACATTAATATGACATTACATGTCAATATGGACAAAATAGCTTTCCAACTCAATTAAATCATTCCCTTCTTAACTTAAATAGTTAATTATATATATTTATTAAAAATAATATAAGCATTAAGACAAGTTATAAACTAATTAATTGATTTGTAATAAGATTATATACCTAAATACTTTATTTTGGTAGACTAAATATTAAGTTTGGGCTACAATTATTTTATAAAAAATTTGAAAGGGCGCGATTTTATGTATAAGTTAGCACCATCATTGTTAGCAGCGGATTTTGGTATTTTAAAAGAACAATTACAAGAATTGGAAAAAGCAAATGTGCCATATATTCATTTGGATATTATGGATGGAATATTTGTACCAAATTTATCTTTTGGACTATCTGTTGTGCAATCTATTCGTAAATATACGAAAATGATATTTGATGTACATCTTATGATTATTGAACCAGAACGTTATGTTGAACAATTTGCTAAAGCAGGAACTGATATTTTTTGTTTTCATATTGAAGCTACAAAGAAAGCAAAAGAACTTGTAGCAAAAATTAAAGAATTAAATATGAAACCAGCTATTGCTTTAAAACCAGCAACACCAATCAGTGAAATTGAAGAACTTTTACCAGAACTTGATATGGTGCTTGTGATGACAGTTGAACCAGGTTTTGGTGGTCAAAAATTTATGGAAGAGCAAATGGAAAAAGTTAAAGAATTAGTTAATTTACGTGCACAACATAATTATCATTATGATATTGAAGTTGATGGAGGTATTAATCCACAAACATTAAAAACAGCATTCGCTTCTGGTGCTAATGTAATAGTAGCTGGTTCTGCTGTAATGGGAGCAGAAAATATTTCTGCACGTGTAGAAGAATTCGCTCAAATAGCTAAGGATTATGATATTTGATTAATAATATTGATTTATTTCATGAAAAAAGGATTAAATTACTTTGTAATTTAATCCTTTTTTCTATTATTTTTTATTAAATACAACAGTAGCGGTTTTAGTTTTTTGATTATTTTTTTGACCACTCCAACTATATTTTACAGTGAGAACAGTAACACCTGCAACAACAAGGAAAAATGCCATAATATAATAACCTAAATCAAAAGCACCTGTTTCAGTTTTGATAAATCCCATCATATATGGACCAACCCAACCGCCCATATTACCACAAGAATTTATAAGACCGACAGCACCTGCAGCAGCAGGTCCAGTTAAAAATGTTGTAGGAATTGTCCACCATACACCCATACAAGTATATGTGCCAATAGCTGTGAGACATATTAAAACTAAAGCAATAACAGGGTCAGTAGCAAATGGGCTTAATCCAAGACCGATAGCACCAATAAACATAGCAATAGCTACATGCCAAACCTTATCACCTGTTTTAGTAGAAGTATAGCTGACAATTAATTGAACGATTAAAGCTGCCATCATAGGAATAGCTATAGCACCACCAAGTAAAGTTGTCGACCAACCAGAAAGGCTTTTTAATACAGTTGGCATCCAAAAATTAAAGCCCCAGAAACCAATTATCCACATGAAATAAATGAAACATAATTTTAAAACTTTTTTATCAGTGAAGGCTTGCCAAATAGTATATTTTTTTATTTTTTGTAAACGAGTTTGGTCTTCATTAAAAGCATCAGTTAAATATTTTTTTTCAGCATCATTGAGCCAAGAAACTTGTTCTGGTTTGTCTTTTACCCAGAAGAAGAAAATAATAGCAAAAGCAATGGCTGGAATAGCTTCTAAAATAAATAACTCTTGCCAACCTTGCATACCTAAAACAGATGTACTTAAAATAATACCAGCAAGCGGTGCACCTACGATATTGGCAACAAGTAAAGAAATAAGCATTAAAGAAGTTGCACGAGCGCGTTCTTCCGGTTTAAACCAACGAGGAAATAATACTGAATAGATAACAGGATAAAGACTAGCTTCAGCAGCACCGAGTAAGAAACGGAAAAGATAAAATTCTGTTTTAGTGTTCATAAATGCCATGAGTACACAAACGATACCCCAGGTGAACATTATACGGGCAATCCATTTACTCGCAGAAAATCTAGCAGCTACTAGAGAACCTGGAATTTCAAAAATAAGATACCCTAGAAAAAAGATACCAGCGCCAGCACCAAATACTTCAGCAGTGAGCCATGGTAAATCTTCTGCCATGGTCAGTGTAGCATAAGCGATATTTACGCGGTCAATACAAGCTATAATAGAAACTAAAAATACAGGTAAAATAATATGTAAGTCGCGTTTCCTTTTTAAACTGGCAAAATTAATTTGTTCCATTAAAATTCCTCCTAAAAATATTTTTAAAATTAAATATAATGAATAAATGATATTGAAAGTTTTACCATACTTGTATCTAAAAAAAAACCTCATCCCAAATAAAGGGACGAAGGTTAATATTCCGTGTTACCACCCAATTTCTGTAAAAAGATTTACAGCGCTCATTAATGTACATTATAATACATGTTTCCTATAACGTAGAACAGACGTTTCAGCTTACTGGATTTCAGCTTCAATCTTCAAGGAAGATATTCATCATTAATCATACTACCACATTTCAGCAATAAGTGGCTCTCTGTAAGATGATATAAAGGATTACTTGGTCCTATCATTAGATATAATCTTTATTTTTAACATTACAAATTTACAAAACTTAATGTAAAATACTATACTAGTATATTTTATTATTGTCAATAGGTATTTTTATTTTATGATATAATAAAAGATATTTGTATTGAAAGAAGGATGATTTATGGATAATAGAAATCAGATTTTAGCACATAATTTGATAAATTATTCTGTGCGATTAAAACAAGGTGAAAAACTTTTAATTGAACTTATTGATGAAGGTATGGAACTAGCGCAAGCTTTGATTAAAGAAGCATATAAAGTAGGAGGCATACCTTTTCTAACAATAAAAAATTTACGAATGCAACGTGAATTATTACTTGGAGCAACAAAAGAACAAATGGAATTTTGTGCTGAGTATGAGTCCTTGCGTATGAAACACATGGATGCTTATATTGCTATACGTGGCAGTGAAAATGTTAGTCAACTTGGAGATGTTCCAGCTAAAAATATGGAGCTTTATTCTAAATATTGGATGAAACCGGTGCATAGTGATATTAGGGTTCCAAAGACAAAATGGTGTGTACTTCGTTATCCAAATGGAGCTATGGCACAGCTGGCTAATATGAGTAGCGATGCTTTTTGTGATTTTTATTATAATGTATGTAACCTTGATTATAATAAAATGAATAAAGCAATGGATTCTTTAGTAAAACGTATGGAAAGTGCAGATAAAGTTCATATTAAAGGTAAAGGAACAGACATTACTTTTTCTATAAAAAATATGCCAGCTGTAAAATGTGCAGGTGATTGCAATATACCAGATGGTGAGGTGTATACAGCACCTATAAAAAATTCTGTAAATGGAACGATTACTTATAATACACCTACTATCTACCAGGGAACGACTTTTGAAAATATTTCACTCACTTTTGTGGACGGAAAGATAGTTAACGCTACAGCTAATCATACAGAATTGTTGAATAAAATTTTAGATACAGATGAAGGCGCACGCTATATAGGAGAGTTTTCTTTTGGCTTAAACCCATATATTACATTTCCAATGAAGGACATTTTATTTGATGAAAAAATAAGTGGAAGTTTGCATTTTACACCAGGTTGTGCATATGATGATGCTGATAATACAAATCGTTCTGTCGTCCATTGGGATTTAGTTCTTATCCAGACAAGTGCATATGGTGGTGGAGAAATATACTTTGATAGTGAACTAATTCGTAAAGATGGTCTTTTTGTAGTAGACGATTTAAAATGCTTAAATCCAGAAAATCTTAAATAAAAATTAAGTAATTGCATAAAAAAACATAAAATAAAATAACAAAGAAACAAGATAAACTAAGCTTTTATTTTTTATTAGTAAAATATCTTGTTTCTTTGTTAAAATATAAAAATTTTCAATATATTACATATTTATTTACAATAATTTGACATTTAATAATCTATAGTGTAAAATTGCATATGTATAAAATACTATTTATGTCTACTGTTTATGTCTAAACTTTTCCATTATGTTGGAGGTGTCTATTTTGGTATACGAGGGAATAACAGTATATATGCAAAATGGTAAATTAGATGATGTAGAAATAGCATATTATATTAACAAATTAAGAAGAATATCCAAGGGTAAAGAGTTAAAACGTGTAACATTTATCTTAGGTGATGAGTACATTGATTTGAGATATTTATTTAAGAATTATCCATTTGAACGTATTTGGCGTATTTCTACATGTAATAATTCTGCCACTGCTATATAGTCTTGTTCTGAAAGAAAGTGAAGAACTTTGCTATCTTTATTGGTAGCAAAGTTTTTTTGTATTTTAAACCATTGTTTTGGTACAATTGGAGTAAATGATTGCAATGGTGGGTGATAATATGAGTCAGCAAAAGCGAATATTAATTGCGGTGATGATAACATCTTTCGTTGGAGCTTTTATGGGAAGTTCAATAAATGTTGCTGTTCCTGCGATGGCAGAAGATTTTAATTTAAATCCGGATGTATTGACATGGGCTGTAACATCTTTTTTGATTGGTTCTGCGGCAGGTCTTTTGCCATTTGGTAGGTTATCTGATATAAAAGGTCGACGTAAAATTTATGTAATTGGTCTTGTTTGTATATGTATTACTACGTTCATTTGTGCACTTATGCAACATTTTTTATCTTTTGTATTAGTGCGATTTTTACAAGGAATTTCCATGTCAATGATTTTTGGTACAAGTATGGCATTATTAGTTTCTTGTTATGATGCAAAAAAACGAGGGCAAATACTCGGTATGTCGGTATCATTCGTATATGCAGGTGTATCTTTAGGACCGTTTATAGGTGGTTTTATTACAGATTATCTTGGATGGCGTATGATTTTTTGGTTTACTGGTTTTGTTTTACTTATAAATCTTATTTTAATGTGGAAAATCAAAATGGATTGGTATGGAGCTAAAGGACAGAAATTTGATTTTGTCGGCAGTTTTATTTATGTAGTAATGATTGTACTTTTTTTATATGGTTTATCTGATTGGACACGCCATGAAATAGTACATTATTTTCCTCTTATAGCGTTTATTTTGTTTTTAATTTTTATCTGGAAACAAAATAAGATTTCTTCGCCATTGGTAAAATTATCGTTATTTAAAAATACTGTATTTGCTATGTCTAATTTAGCAGCATTAATTCATTATAGTGCGACTTTTGCTATTGGTTTTGTAATATCACTTTATTTACAACTTGTGCGAGGAATGGATGCGTTTACAGCTGGTTCGTTTTTGCTTATTCAGCCGTTTTTAATGGCTATTGTATCACCAAAAGCAGGAGCATTATCAGATAAATTTTCTCCACGTATAATTGCTTCTAGTGGTATGGGAATAATGATGGTAGGATTATTTATCTTTTCTTTTTTACATGAAACGACATCTTTTTATTTCATTGGTGCTAATCTTGCTTTTATTGGTTTGGGATTTGGTTTATTTTCTTCGCCGAATAACAATGCCATAATGGGAGCTGTATTAGCTGAGTTTTATGGTATAGCTTCGTCTATTGTAGCGGTAATGCGTCTTATTGGACAGGCTATGAGTATGGCAATAGTAGCACTTATTTTATCAATATACACAGCTAATGTTGTTATGGATGAATATGTAAATACAATATTAGAAGCTTCAAGAGTTATATTTTTGTTGTTTAGTATATTGTGTGTATTTGGGCTCACTGCTTCATTGATGCGCGGTAAAGAAAAAATTAAATAATAAGCTTGCTTTAGCTTTTTTGGCGTGCTATAATGAAAAAGCTATGTATTTAGCAGGTTTCAATAATGAAATCTTCCCTGCCCGTTCAAGGGCCGATAGTCCAAAGAGGAGGTGTTTTTGTGAGAAAATATGAAGTGATTTTTATCATAAGACCAATGGATGAAGAAGCAACTAATGCTGTTATTGAAAAATTCTCCAAACTGCTTGTTGACAATGGTGCAACTATTGACAAAGAAGATCGTTGGGGCAAAAAACGTTTGGCTTATGAAATTAAAGATTGCACAGACGGTTACTACTGCTTATTTAACTTTACAGCTGAACCGGCTTGCGCTGCTGAACTTGACCGTGTAATGAAAATTACTGATGAAGTTTTAAAACATATGATCGTTAGAGAAGACGAAGAATAATTATAAAATTTGTCAGGGAGGAATTTACCATGAATAGGGTAATATTAGCAGGTCGTCTTGTGCGAGACCCAGAAGTACGCTACACGCAGACAGGAAAAGCGGTGGCAAGCTTTACTTTAGCGGTAAATCGTAGATTTGTTCGCAATGCGGACCAACAGCAAGCAGATTTTATTCCAATTGTTGTATGGGATAAACTTGCTGAAATATGCGGTAACAATCTAGTAAAAGGTAGACAAATTTTAGTAGAAGGTCGCATGCAGGTTCGTTCTTATGATGCACAAGATGGAAGTAAGCGCTATGTTACGGAAGTTGTAGCTCAAGATGTAGAATTTATGGATTCCAGACCAACTGGGGCGTCGGTATCTGCTCGACCACATTACGGAAATGCACCGGCAACCTCGGCTCCGTCTCCAATGGGAGGAGCAGCCGCTTCTTTCGGTTCAGAGGTACCTCCTGACGAAGAAATACCATTTTAAGGAGGTTAATACAATTGGTTAAACGTGATAGAAACAGAAGACCAAAAAGAAAAGTTTGTAGCTTCTGTGCAGATAAAATCGAACACATTGATTATAAAGACGTAGCAAAACTCCGTCGTTTTATTACTGAACGTGGTAAAATTTTACCTCGTCGTATCTCTGGTAACTGTGCTCGCCATCAGCGTCAAGTTACAGTTGCAATTAAAAGAGCTCGTAATATTGCTCTTTTACCATTTACAGCTGAATAATAAAGCTAATATAAAAGCCGATACATTTTTGTACCGGCTTTTTTGTGTTTAAATTGGGGTAAGAGAAAATTCTCTTACCCCAACATTTATTATAGAACCCTTTTTTATCATACAATTAATCAAGCATAATACATACTTGCATTGATTGCATTAATAATTTCTTTTTCGGATTTAACTTTCTTAGAAGCTTTAAGCTGCGCTGGTGTCATTGGCTGTACATATTTGGAAAAATGATTTCTAATAAATCTTGTATCAATATCACCTGTGCAGAAATATTCATCTTTTAATATACGTTGATGAAGTGGAATTGTTGTCTTAACACCACGAACCTGGAATTCTTTAAGTGCACGACGCATAATTTTAATAGCATCACCACGAGTACGACCATGTACAATAATTTTAGCAATAAGAGAGTCATAATATGGTGAAATAGAAAGTCCTGCACAAACACCACTATCTACACGAACTCTAGGACCACCTGGTTCAAGGAAGAAATCAACTTTACCAGGAGAAGGCATAAAGTTATTATCTGGGTCTTCTGCATTAATACGACATTCAATAGCATGACCTGTAAATTTAATATCTTCTTGTTGAAGTTCTAATGCTTCACCAGCAGCAATACGAATTTGTGTGCGTACAAGGTCAATACCAGTAACAGCTTCAGTTATACCATGTTCTACCTGAACACGTGGATTAATTTCCATAAAATTAAACTGATTTGTTTGTAAATCAAGTAAAAATTCAACAGTACCAATATTATTATAATGTACACTCTTAGCTGCTTTTATTGCTAATGCACCAACTTCAGCACGACGGTCAGGTGTGAGTGCGATAGATGGAGATTCTTCTAATAATTTCTGATTGCGACGCTGAAGAGAGCATTCACGTTCACCTAAGTGAATAACATGACCATAATTATCTGCTACAATCTGTACTTCAATATGACGGGAATGTTCAATATAATGTTCAAAATAATATTTTATCTTATGGATATCTATAATATTTAAAATGTTGTTCAAATCTTCTTCGTTATTAGCGATAAGCATACCTTTACCACCGCCACCTGCGACTGGTTTCAAAATAACAGGATAACCAACATCTTTTGCCTTTTCTATAGCATCTTCATTACTTTCAAGCGGTGTACTACCTTTAGACATTGGAATGCCTGATGGAACCATAGCAGCCCTTGCTACATCTTTGTCGCCTACTTTACGAATGGTCCCAGCCCATGGTCCAATCCAAGTCATACCTGCTTTTGTCACCATTTCAGCAAAATCAGCATCTTCAGATAAAAATCCATAACCAGGATGAACAGCATCTGCTTCAGTATTTTCTGCGGCTTCCATTAAAGCTTCTTTATTTAAATAACTTTCACTAGCATCTGCTGGTCCAATATTATAACTATAATCAGCCAATCTTACATGCATTGCATCGACATCTTCATCTGAATATACAGCAACAGTTTCTATTCCCATTTCTTGACAAGCACGAATAATACGTACTGCAATTTCTCCACGGTTGGCAATTAAGACTCTTTTAAACATAAAAAATTACCTCCTAAAACAAAACTTATCAGTACATTAGTATATTTTATAGTCTACAATATAAAAGAGCCTTACTTATATAATAAAACTGGCTCAGATATTAACTCTATAACATATAGTTATAAATTTAATACAATAATTACATAATTAAACTAAAAATATTATATCATATTGAACTAAAATATCAATCATAAATTATTTTGAACTTTGTATACACAAATCTATATTGACAGCTTTTAGAACATATATCAAAATATATTTATCATCAATATTATTTGAAAGAGGATGTTAACTATGATAGACATTTTAGATGCACATATGCATACTATTGCCAGCGGTCATGCCTATAGTACATTAAATGAAATGATTACTGCTGGAAAAAACAAGCATTTAAAATTAATTGGTATAACTGAACATACTAATAAAATGCCTGGAACATGCCATGAAATATATTTTTATAATTTCAAAGTAATTCCACGTCAACAAGATGATATTGAAATACGTATGGGAGCCGAAATAAATATCATGGATTATTATGGCAATATGGATTTATCCGAAAAAGGTTTTTCTAAAATTGATTATGGCATAGCTAGTTTACATGATATTTGTATTGACTCTGGTAGCCAAGAAGAAAATACAAACGCTATTATTGGTGCAATGAAACATCCTAAAATAAAAATAATTGGTCATCCAGACAATGGTTATTATCCTGTAAATTATGAAAAAATTGTCTTAGCTGCTAAAGAATATCATGTTTTACTGGAATTAAATAATAGCTCACTGAATCCTTTAGGTGAACGTTTAAATTCACACGATAATATAAAAACCATGTTAAAATTATGCTTACAACATCAAACTGAATTAATTATCGATAGTGATGCACATATTGCTGATGATGTAGGTAATCATGAATATGTGCATAAAATATTAAATGAATTAAATTTTCCAGAAACATTAATTGTAAATACATCAGTGGATAAATTTAAAAAATATGTTGATTAATTATAACTTATCCACAAATATTACCATTTATTGTGTATATGTGAATAAAAAAGGCTGATTAAATCAGTCCTTTTTTATTTTCCCAATATGCTGTATCATAACGCAGTTTAAAAATAACATCTTTTAATATTGCTTCATTTAATTTATCTGGAGCAATAGATTTATACATCATTACTACTGTTTGTGCTTCTATACTATATGAACATTTATCCTTATCATTTTCTGGATAATCTATACCTGGTCTTAATTCTCCAGCTAATAATTGTACTAATTTTATTCTTTGTTTATTTACCATATCAAGACTGCAATCTACATATTTAATTATCTCTTGATATTTCATCCAAGGAACTTCTAATAAAATCTTAGTAATTTGTTTTTGTTTTTCTTCTTTAATTGCTCTTTGACAATTATAACAGTATGGATTTTCTGGAGGAGTCAATCTTTGACATTTTTTACAACGTATCCACCCGTACTTTTCTTTTAATTTTTTTAATTGAATATTTTTTAAATAAACTCTTTGTAAAACAGATTTTAAATCTTCATCTTCAATATTTAATGTTTTTTGTTTTATTTTATTTATATCATCATTTGTAATTTCTACTCGTTTTATATAACTACCTAAATTTATTTTTTTCTCTAAAATAATTGAGTAATTATTTTTACGATTTTTATTAAATCGTGTAAATTGTATATCATTTATTAATTTATGCTCTAAAAACTTATTTATTTTTTTTATTATATCTAATTTTAGATATTGAAAACTATTTGCCCAAACTGATGAATAAGTATACACATATAATATAGAAAAATTTATTTCCTGTGGAATAATATGTTTTGCTATATCTTTGCCTACAATTTCACCCCAAGAATAAATTAATTTATATTTTAAGTATGTTTTTAATAAACCTAAATTATTTTTATCCTTTTGATTTCCAAGTGATTTCATTGTTTTAGGAATTATTGTTTTTCCTGTTTCAAATAAATTATTCGTATATGTCCTCATTATTCATCACCACCCCATTTTTTTATTAACTAATTTTACCATTATCAACAAAAAAAATATTATTATTATTAAATAAATCTTTATCTGTAGCGGTTATAAGAGTTTGTATATTTTTTTTCTGTAAAAAATTTAATAAACTATTTCGACGATTATTATCCAATTCACTCATAACATCATCTAATAATAATACAGGATATTCTCCTGTTTCATTTTTTAATAATTCTAATTCTGCTAATTTTAATGATAAAACAGCACTACGTTGCTGTCCTTGTGACCCAAATGATTTTAAATCAATATTATTAATAAAAAAATAAATATCATCACGATGTGGGCCTATACTGGTTGAACCTTTAAATATATCATTTTTTCTATATTTTTTTAAATTATTGAGATACCAACCGTATAATTGATTATAATCTTCTATTTTAGATAAATTATTATCGCTTTTAGATATATTATATTTTATAGTTAATTTTTCTACATCATTTGATATATAACTATGTGTGTATTGAGCTAATTCATTTAATTTATTCATATTTTTTAAACGTTTATCTACGATAAATGCTGCATTTTTTGCAAACTGTTCATCCCACATATCCAGCATATCAATTAATTTATTATTTTCTTTTATTTTTTTTAACAAATTATTACGCTGTAACAATATTTTATTATACTGTACTAATTGATTATAATAAATTAAACTTATTTGTGATAATTCTATATCTAAAAATCTTCTGCGTTGCGCTGGAGAGCCTTTTATTAACATCAAATCTTCTGGAGAAAATAATATCATTGTTAATAATCCAGGTAATTCTTTTTGCTTTATATTTTCTCCATTAAAAAATAATTGTTTTCGTTGATTTTTTCTCAATAAAATTTTTAGTACGGATATAATACCCCTTTTAGAAAATTTAATATTAATATTAGCTTCTTTTTTTTGCCAATAAATTAAATCACTATCATTTCTTGTACGATGTGAAATACCTATAGAAGCAAAATGTACTGCTTCTATAATATTAGTTTTTCCTTGAGCATTATATCCGATAAAAATATTAATATTAGGTGTTAAATTTATATTTAATTGTTCATAGTTTCGATAATTATGCAAAGTTATATTTTTTATATTCATATTTATTACATTGCTTTTGTTCTAATAGGTGTTACTACATATGTGAAATTATTATTATTTTCTTCTTTTATAGAAGCAGTTGTTAATGGTTGATTAAAAGAGAAAATAAAGTTTTCACTTTCAATAGCTTTTAATACGTCCATAATATATTTAGCATTAAATGAAATATTTATACCTGGTCCTTCAATTTGTACATTAATTGTTTCTTCAGCTTTACCAATATTAGGGTTATCTGAAGATATTCTTACTCTATTATCTATAAATTCAAAATGAATAATATTATATTCACCAGAACGAGAAATTAATGATACACGGTCTAATGCTGATTGAAATTCGTTTTTATTAATTATTACATGTGTTTTAAATTCTTTAGGAATAACTCTATTATAATCTGGAAATTGTCCTTCGATTAAACGAGAAATAACGTATATATTTTCGTATGAAAAACTTATTTTATTATGTGTACAAGATATTTGAATATCTTCTGGTATATCTGAATTAAATATGTGCATAAATTCATTTAAAATTTTTGCAGGTATAATAATTTTTAAATTATCGTTTGTTATATTACTAATATTTTCACGAATTAAAGATAATCTGTGCATATTAGTAGCTGTCATTACGATATTATTATTATTTATATCTATTAAACATCCTGTAAATACTGGTCGAGATTCATCTGTAGAACAAGCGAACGATGTTTTCTTTATGAAATTTAATAATATTGTATTTTTTAATGTGAAATTTATTTGCCCGTAAAGTTTTTCAATAGTAGGAAAATCTGTTACTTGCATATTTAATAAATTAAATTGTGCAGTATTAGAAGCAATATTAACAGAATTATCTGTTTCATTATTTTTTATTTCTACATATTCTCCTGGTAGTGTTCTGATGACTTCGTAAAGATATTTGCCTGGTAAGACAATAATTCCTTCTTCGTCAATATTAGCATTTATTTTACAATTGATACTTATCTCGTAATCTGTTGCTTTTAACTCTAGTTGGTCATTAGAGGCTTTGATATATATACCAGATAATATTGGCATTTGTGGTCTACTTGGTATTGCTTTGAGTACGGTTTGTATTGCTTGAGTTAATTCTTTTTTTTCACAGGTAATTTTCATAAGTTATCCACTCCTATGTTATTATAATACTATTATTATATATATTAATATTTTAGTAGTAGTAGTAGTAGTTAGCTGTGGATAAGTGGATAAGTCGCTTAAAGCCTTATAGTTATTGGTGTTGTTCCTGTGGATAAACTGTGGATAATTTGTCACAAGTTATCCACATATACACAGCTATTTGTTAAATATTTACTTATCCACATTTTATCCACAGACTTATCCATAGATTTATCCACAACCTTGTTGATAAATTAGTTTTGGATTATTTGTTCACGTAGTTTATCTATTGTTTTAGCAAAATCTATATTTTCTAGATATTGTTTTTTTATTTTATCACAAGCGTGCATTACAGTAGTATGGTCTCTGCCACCAAAAGTTTTGCCAATTCGTGGTAGTGATGATGTTGTTAATTCACGACATAAATACATCGCTATTTGACGAGGAAAAGCAATACTACGATTACGCTTTTTGCCGTTTAAGTCTGCAATGGTTATTTTAAAGTATTTTGCAACTGTTTCTTGAATAAGATTTATATTGGCTGTTTTTGTATTACTTGGTGTAGGTGTTGTTTTTATTATATTTTGTAATACATTCATGGCAAATTGACTGGTAATGGGATAATGACAAAAAGAAGCGCGTGCAACAACTTGCGTTAAGGCTCCTTCTAATTCACGTACGTTATTATCAATATGACTGGCGATATATGCCATGACATCGTCAGGAACATTGTAATTTTCCAATGTGGATTTTTTCTTTAAAATAGCAATACGTGTTTCAAGGTCCGGTGCTTGTACATCGGCAATAAGACCACCTTCGAAGCGAGAACATAGTCTATCTTGAAGTTTTTCAATTTCTTTTGGTGGTCTATCGCTAGAAAGGATTATTTGTTTATCAGCGTCTTTTAAAGCGTTAAACGTGTGGAAAAATTCTTCTTGTACGCGTTCTTTATTCGCTAAAAATTGAATATCATCAACAAGTAAAACATCTACATTGCGATATTTTTGGCGAAAAGCTTCAGGACTGCCGTCTTTTATGGAATTAATTAATTCATTGATAAATTTTTCACTAGAAATATATAAAACCTTTTTTTGCGGTTGATTTTGTAAGATTTTATGTCCAATAGCATGCATTAAATGCGTTTTACCAAGACCTACACCACCGTACATAAAGAACGGGTTATAGTTTTTAGCAGGATTTTCGGCGACAGCAAGTGCTGCAGCATGTGCAAAACTGTTGGAATTACCGATGACGAAAGTATCGAAAGTATATTTAGGGTTAAGGGAAGATTTATCTCCTGGATTTATAGGCACAGGAGTATCCGATGTTTCGTTTTCCATAGCCTCGGTTAGAGTGGGTTGTTCTATTAAGTCGATAGCTTTTTTTTTGGTACGACTGCGACGATTTCTTTGTTTAAATTGCTTTAGTTGTTGGTTTATTAATTCCTTTTGATTGTCTTCGTCATTTGGTTGTTCTTGTTGTACACTTATAATGATTTCTACTTGTTTTTTGGTTATTTCATAGCAAGAATCTTTTAAAAAAGGAATGTATCGAGTGATGAGATTTTTAGCATATAGGTTTTGGGCTGTAAGTTCGAACGTAGTATCAGTTAATTTTAAAGGTTTTAATGGTTTTATAATATTTTGACAAACATGTTCAGATAGAGATTGTTGGATATTTTGTAAAATTTTTTCCCAAGTTAATTGGAGCTCAGAATTGGTCATTAACGAAGTCCTTTCTGTAAATTTTTATTGCAAATTTATCTTGTAATCTTAGAAAAAAATCATAGTTTTTCTATAAGTAGCAATATATCCACAGGTCTCAAACCTGTGGATAAGTGTATAATTATCTTATCAAAATGATTATAATATATCAACAAGTATTTTGAAATTGGTTGACACGCAAAGTGCAGTAGTCTATAATTCTAATAGCTATATTTGAAATAATACAACTGTAAGTCTGTTGATTGTTATTAACAGAACCAATTGTTATGCCGTAAATCTGTTGATTCATCGGTATTGGGTAGCAGTTTATCTATTGTGAAGCTTTTAAGGAGGTGTAGAAATTGAAACGTACATTTCAACCAAACGTTCATTGGAAAAAGAAAACTCATGGTTTCCGTCAGCGTATGAAAACTAAAGGTGGCCGCCTGGTTTTAAAAAGAAGACGTGCTAGAGGAAGATATAAATTATCCGCATAATAATAGGTCACTACGGTGGCCTCTTTTTCCTTTTATAAGTTTAAAAATAGTCAAAGCAATTTGTAAAGGATGAATAATTGACAAAGTATTAGTTATACAAATTCGCCAAAATTTTGCATTGTATTCGTTTTTGTGGGGATAATATGAGATATACTTTACCAAAAAAAATTGTAGTAAAGCAAAATAATGATTTTCAGAAAATTTATCGTTACGGCCGTTCTTTAGCAAATAAGAATTTGGTCATTTATTTTTGCAAAGCATTTCATCCATCACAGCGTGTGGCATTTGCAGCTGGCAAAAAATTAGGAAATGCCGTTACAAGAAATCGTATAAAAAGATTACTTAGAGAAGCATACAGATTGCATCGTCATGAAATTGATGAAAACTATTGTTTGTTACTTGTTGGTAGATTAGCAACTGTAAAAGCTAATTCTTTGGCTATGGAAAAATCGTTTTATTCATTGTGTCAACGTGCTGATATTTTAAGAAAAGAAGATGAAAAAAAGTGAAGCGGATTTTCATTGTGTTGATTTTATTTTATCGTAATTTTATATCACCTTTGAAACCGCCTTGCTGTCGCTATATTCCCACTTGTTCGGAATATGCGCTAATTGCTATAGAAAAATATGGAGCGTACAAAGGTGGTTGGATGGCGTTTAAAAGAGTGATGCGCTGTCATCCCTTTCATAAAGGCGGGTACGACCCTGTAAAATAGATAAGATTTTATTTAACCTATCGTTTTAAGAAGTAGTATAATTATTAAATGCGATAGATTGCATAATGCTAAAAAGCCTTAAATTAGGAAAAGTATTTAGTGAAAGAGAAAGATTGATACGAAATAATCTGTATCAATTTTTCAAGATGTACCAACTTTAGAAATTTATGATTTTAAGTTGGAGTAGTTTACAGTGTAAAAAATTAGGATGTGATGATTTGAATTTTCTTTCTTCTATTTTTAATCCTTTAGTAGAAGCGTTAGAATTTATTTTAGGTTTTCTTCATGATATTTTTAGTCTTGCTGGAATAGAGTCTTATGGTATAGCAATAATTGTTTTGACTATTATCATTAAGATGATTTTTTATCCGCTTACTGTAAAACAAGTTAAGTCGATGAAGGCAATGCAGGAATTGCAGCCTAAAATGAAAAAATTGCAGGAGAAATATAAAAACGACCCAAAGCGTTTGCAACAAGAGATGGGAGCACTTTATAAAAATGCTGGTGTAAATCCTTTGGCAGGTTGTCTACCGCTTTTGGTACAGATGCCGTTTTTAATGGGGATGTTTTATGCTCTGCAAAGTCTTGATTATGGTGGATACCCTACATTTTTGTGGATTGAGAATTTATCCAATCCAGATCCGTTTTATATATTGCCTGTCTTATCAGCTGTAAGTACATATGTACTACAAAAACAAACAGCTTCTTCGTCGGGTTCAGCTCAAATGCAGATGCAGATGAAGATTATGGCTGTTGTTATGCCTTTGTTTATCGGTTGGATTAGTTGTAACTTTGCTGCTGGATTGGTAATATACTGGATTGTAAATAATGTTATGCAGATATTACAGCAATGGTGGATGTATCGACATGGAGATACAGCTGTAAAAAAGGAGTAGTAGTTGATGGCAAGAGTCATTGAAGTAACCGGTAAAGATATTGAAGAAGCTAAAAGAAATGCACTTGAAAAATTGAATTTGCCAGATGACCGTGTAATTTTTGAGGTATTAGAAGAACCTTCAAAAGGTTTTTTTGGTATTATTGGAGCTAGAGAAGCTAAGATAAGAGCAATGGAAAAAGAGCTTACACCGCTTGAAAAAGGTCAAGAATTCTTAAAAAGCGTGTTTAAAGCAATGCACAAAGATATAAAAATTGAATGTGTTAAGGAAGATATAAATTATAAATTTAATCTTATTGGTGATGATTTAGGTGTGCTTATCGGTAAACACGGACAGACTCTCGATTCGTTGCAATACTTGACGAATATGGCGGCAAATAAAAATGTTACCGGTGCCAGAATTCGTATTGTTTTAGATGTTGAAAATTATCGTAAACGCCGTGAAGAAACTTTATGTCAATTGGCGCAAAAATTGGCTAGTAGAGTACGTAAATACAGAACAAAAGTTGTACTTGAGCCAATGAACCGTCATGAACGTAAAATAATTCATATGGCTCTTCAGGATTATGCTGATGTTATTACGTATAGTGATGGAGTAGAACCATATCGTAAAATCATAGTTGATATTAAGCATAATAAAAATGAAGATTTGTTAATTAAATAGATGATTTGTTAAGCTGTGAAAGGGCTGTTTCCAATCTATAATTATTTGGGGCAGTCCTTTTGTGTCTGATTGGAGGGTTTTTGGTGAGAAATTTGGCGGATAATGATACGATTGCAGCAATAGCAACGCCTCCAGGAGATGGTGGAATAGGTATTGTGCGAATTAGTGGTGAAAATGCAGGTTTTGTAGCAGATAAAATTTTTAAAGCATTAAAAAAAGGTTTTTCAGTGTTGAATTTTAAAACACATCAAGCTGTTTATGGAAATGTAATAGATGATAAGGGTAATATTATGGATGAGGCTTTGTGTTTAGCTATGTGGGCGCCTAATTCATACACGAGAGAAAATGTAGTAGAAATACAAAGTCATGGCGGAAGCTTTGTCGTGCATCGTATTTTGGAACTAGCTTTGAATAATGGAGCTAGAATGGCTCAGCCAGGTGAATTTACGAAAAGAGCATTTTTAAATGGTAGATTGGATTTATCACAGGCACAATCTGTTATGGATATTATTCAAGCAAGAACGGATGCTTCATTGCGTATGGCTTCAGGTCATTTACAAGGTACTTTTTCTAAAGAAATACAATCTATGCGTCATTTTATTTTAGAAATCATTGCTCATTTAGAAGCCTCTATTGATTTTCCAGAAGATGATATTGAAGATATTGCAAAACAAGAAGCAAAAGAAAAAATAAGCAAGATAAAAAATCGTATTAGTGAAATATTGAAAACTTTTCATACCGGTAGAATTTTACGAGATGGTTTAGTAACAACGATTATTGGTAAACCAAATGTAGGTAAATCTAGTTTATTAAATGCTCTTTTACGAGAAGATAGAGCGATTGTAACAGATATTCCGGGAACGACACGCGATAGCTTAGAAGAATATGCTAATATAGGCGGAGTACCACTTAAAATAATTGATACAGCGGGAATTCGTAAAACACATGATAAAGTTGAACAAATTGGTGTAGAAAAATCTGTGACATATTTACAAAATGCTGATTTAATTTTGGCATTGTTTGATATATCTCGTCCGCTTTCTCAAGAAGATGAAGATATTATAGAGATGTTAAAAGGTAAAAAAGGTATAGTTTTATTGACGAAAAAAGATTTACCGATAGAGATGGATATAGTAGATTTACAGAATCGATTGCAGGGTGAATTTAAATATATATATATTTCTATGCTTAATAAAGATGGCTTAAAAGATTTAGAAGATGAAATTGTAAGTCGCGTTTATAGTGGTAGTGCAAAACAAGCTGAAGGTTGTTTTGTTAATAATTTAAGACAAGCTGAAGCTTTGAAAGCGGCAGAAAAACATTTGGAAGAATGTTTAGATACAATAAAAATGGGTATGGCAGAAGATTTTATTGTCATAGATGTTCGTTCTGCTTGGGAAAAACTTGGTGAAATAACAGGTGATACGGTTGATGAAGATATTATTGACCAGATTTTCAGTCAGTTTTGCATTGGAAAGTAATGGATAGGAGGAAATTTTTTTGTTTATCGCAGGAAATTATGATGTAATTATCATTGGTGCTGGTCATGCTGGAGTGGAAGCAGCACTAGCTAGTGCTAGAATGGGTTGTCAAACATTACTTACAACGCTTAATATGGATAATATTGCCATGATGCCATGCAATCCATCAGTTGGTGGCCCGGCTAAAGGACATCTTGTGCGGGAAATTGATGCTTTAGGCGGTGAAATGGGTATAAATGCTGATAAAACTTGTATTCAGTATCGTATGCTCAATACAGGTAAAGGCCCAGCAGTTCAAGCATTACGTGCTCAAGCAGATAAAAAATTATATCAACATATGATGAAAAAAACGTGTGAACTTCAGGAAAATCTTGATGTTAAACAATTGTTGATAGATGAAATTTTATTTGAAAATAATGCAGTAACAGGTGTTGTAGTAGAAACAGGTGAAGTTTATACTTGTAGGGCTGTAGTTTTGGCATCAGGAACGTATTTAAGAGGTAGAATTATTATTGGCGAAAACACGTATACTGGTGGACCAAATGGACAAAGAGCAGCTGTGAAACTGTCTGATTGCTTAAAACAAGCTGGCATTGAAATTATGCGTTTTAAAACAGGAACTCCAGCGCGTGTTGACCGTCGTAGTCTAGATTTTTCTAAGATGATTATTCAGCCTGGTGATGACCAAGTACACAATTTTTCTTTTATGAGCGATGTTAAAACGCGTGAGCAAGTACCATGTTGGCTTACGTATACGAATGAACAGACACATAAAATTATTCGTGATAATATTGAACGTGCGCCAATGGCAAACGGTATTATTAAAGGTATTGGACCTAGATATTGTCCATCAATTGAAACGAAAATAGTACGTTTCCCAGATAAGCAACGTCATCAATTATTTATTGAGCCAGAAGGATTAGATACGGAAGAAATGTACGTTCAAGGAATGTCAACAAGTATGCCAATTGATGTACAAATGGAATTTTTACGTACTATTCCAGGTCTTGAACATGTAAAAATTATGCGCCCTGGTTATGCTATTGAATATGATTGTATTAATCCACTTCAATTAAAGCCTTCGTTGGAATTTAAAAAAGTAAGTGGCTTTTTCTCTGCTGGACAAACAAATGGAACATCTGGTTATGAAGAAGCAGCAGCACAAGGACTTATTGCGGGTATTAATGCAGCGCTTAAAATAAAAGGAAAAGAGCCATTGATTTTGAAACGTTCTGAAGCATATATTGGTGTATTAATAGATGATTTAGTAACAAAGGGTACAAATGAACCGTATCGAATAATGACATCACGTGCTGAATATCGCTTGCTTTTACGTCAGGATAATGCTGATTTGCGTTTAACAGAGAAAGGTCGAGCTATAGGATTAGTACCAGATGAACGTTATATACGATTTACGAAACGCCGTGATAGTATTAAACAAACAATAGAGCTTTTGAAAGAAATAAAAATTCATCCAAATAAAGAAACATTAGCTAAAATGCAAGAATTAGAATTAGGTGCTATTCATAATACAGCAACAGTAGCTGATTTATTAAAACGTGATGGTATAACATACGATAAGCTAACACATCTTGTTGAATTACCACAGATTGCAGAAGATGTAAAAAAACAAGTAGAAATTTCCATTGTGTATGAAGGTTACATCAAAAAGCAAATGGAACAAGTAGAGCGTATGGAGAAGTTGGAAGAAAAACTTTTGCCAGCAGATATTGATTATAATAAAGTATCTAGCTTGCGTGATGAAGCACGTGAAAAACTTGGCAAAATAAGACCAATATCTATAGGACAGGCAAGTCGTATTTCGGGAGTATCGCCAGCGGATATTTCTGTTTTGCTTGTTTATTTAGAACAACATCGTCGACAGGGGGAACTGGCATGAGTTTTATAGATGAATTAACATCTGTTATGGCGAAATATGGTTTAAACGCAACAGAAAGCCAAATAAGAGCTTTTAATAGATACTATGAACTTCTTTATGAATGGAATGAAAAAATCAATTTAACGGCGATTATAGAGCCTAAAGAAGTGGCTATAAAACATATAGTTGACTCATTGAGTTGCTATAAGGAAGAATTATTTAAAAATGGAAGTAGTTTAATTGATGTGGGAACAGGAGCAGGTTTTCCTGGTTTGCCATTGAAGATTTTTTGTCCAACATTGAAGTTAACATTGCTCGATTCACTTAATAAACGTGTTAAATTTTTGCAACTTGTTGTAAATGAACTTGGTTTAAAAGATGTAGAGGTAATTCATGCTAGAAGTGAAGAAGTTGCACGTAATAAAAAATATCGAGAAAAATTTGATATAGCAACGGCAAGAGCTGTGGCACGGTTACCAATTATCTGCGAATATTGTTTACCTTTTATAAAAATAGGAGGAACTTTTATTGCCCTTAAAGGTCGTCAATATGAAGAAGAAATAATTGAAGCACAAAAGGCTATAAAGACTTTAGGCGGGGAAATTGCAGAAACTTTGCCAGTAAAATTACCAGAAATTGATGATAAACGAGCTGTAATTTATATAAGAAAGGTTAAATCTACACCAAAGGTATATCCACGTAAAGCTGGAACACCAGAACGAAATCCGATAAATTAAAAAATAAAGTTATGATAAAATGAGTATTTTTATCATAACTTTTTGTTACATATTGATTATAATACTGCAAAATATAATTAAAATATATTGAAAATATAATAATAATGTTTTAAAATGCAAATAAGAATTTTATTTGCAAGGATGTGAAAATATGACAGGTACAATAAATATGAGAAAGGAGACTTTTTTCACTAGAGATAAAACTTTTTATAAAAGTTTTCTAGGTATGACATTGGTTGTTGCATTACAAAATCTTGTGGCTTTTAGTGTTAATATGACAGATAATATTATGCTGGGAAATTACAGTCAAGAAGCTCTTTCTGGTGCGGCAATTGTCAATCAGATTTTTTTTGTAGTACAACAATTAACATTCGGCATTGGTAATGCTATAGTAATGATTGGTTCGCAGTATTGGGGAAAACAAAAAACAGGTCCAATTTGTGAGATAACAGGTATTGCTTTAGAAATAGGAATTATTTTCAGCGTAATTATTGTATTTTGTTGTAGTTTTTTTCCAATAAGATTTATAAGTTTATTTACAAATTCTTCACCTATTATAGAGCAAGGTTGCGAATATTTATATTTGATGCAATGGACTTTTGTATTGTTTATATTTAGTAGTATTTTAATGTCAACTTTGAGAAGTGTAGAAACGGTTAAGATATCGTTTTATATTTCAATTATAACTTTAATTGTAAATGCAGTAATAAACTATACACTTATTTTTGGGAAGTTTGGTTTTCCTGAAATGGGAATTACAGGTGCTGCGATAGGTACTTTAGTAGCTAGGATTATAGAACTAGGTATTGTAATTATATATTTATTTAAATTAGATACAAAGATAAGAATTTTTACACATGGCAATATTTTTAAAATTAACGATAGTTTGAAGAAGGATTTTTATAAAATACTTATACCTATTATTATTAATCAATTTTTTTGGGCAATATCTATTCCAATTCAAACAGCAATATTAGGACATTTATCTGATGATGCAATTGCAGCAAATTCTATTTCTTCAACATTTTTCCAATATTTAAAAGTAATTGTCGTAGCTTTATCTTCGGCTTCAGGTGTACTTATTGGTATTGATATAGGTCGTGGAGATTTGGCACGCGTTCGTTCTGATGCGCGAACAATGGCTTTTATTGATATAGTTGTGGGTATTGTGTTGGCAATTATATTATATTTATTGCGCTATCCATTATTATCTATGTATCAATTAACAGATGCAGCGATGGAACTTTCACTTAATCTGATTATTGTAATGAGTTTTGTAATGGTAGGAATGTCGTATCAATTACCAGTGCTTATGGGAATTATTCAAGGTGGAGGAGATACAAATTTTGTTGTTAAATTGACTATGATAAGTATGTGGTTAATTGTAATGCCACTTTCATTTTTAGCAGCATTTGTATGGAATTGGCCAGTAGAGCTTGTTGTACTTGTTATTCAGTCAGACCAAATTTTTAAATGTGTACCAGCATTTATTCATTTTAGAAGTTATAAGTGGATACGAAAATTAGCAAGATAATGATATAATATAGTTGGTTTTGAGAAAGTATATCTTTTTGGAGGCAATTTTATTGCGTTATTTATGGTTAGGGCTGGGTTTTATAAGTTTTGCTTTAGGGACAGTTGGTATTATTTTACCAATTTTACCGACTGTTCCTTTTTATATATTGACATTATTTTGTTTTACTAAAGGTTCAAAAAGAATATGCCAATGGTTTAAAGAAACTACCTTGTATAAAAAATATGTAGAGGATTTTGTTCAAAATAAAGCAATGTCGCGAAAAGCAAAATTAAAAGTCATATTTATGGTAACAGTAATAATGAGTATGGCACTTTATTTAATGCCAGCTGATATTTTTATTGGTTATATAGTAATAGTTTTAGCATGGATTATACATGTAATTTATTTGGCTTTTGGTATAAAAACAGCAAAATAAAAACAGATAATAGCTTATAAGTAAGGTTATTATCTGTTTTTTGATTATTTAGCCTTAGCAAGTAAAAAAACAGTGCTAAGGATAAAAGTAGCGCCGATTAATTCAATTAAGGAAAATGATACATGCAAAAATATGGCGGATAATATAATTGAGCAAAGTGGTTCGCCAACAGTTAAAATGCTTGCTTGTGTTGGTGGGAGATAATCAAGACTTTTCATATAAAAACAAAAAGCGATGACTGTACCAAATAATATCATACCAAGTATAGCAAGAAGGGTATAAAGTGTTATTTCACTGGGAATATTTAAAGGATTATTAAAACAGGAAATAAAAATTCCTCCAAATAACATACTCCAGCCCATTACATTGGTTGATGAATACTTTGAAAGAATTTTACGTGGTTGAAGTGTATAAAAAACACAGCATAGAGCAGAACCAATATCAGCAAATAAGGCTATTGGCGAAAGGATAATGGAAGAAAAATCGCCTTTTGTAACGATTAGAAGTGTACCAATAATAGCGAGTAAAATAGAAAGAATTTCAAGTCCAGAAGGTCTTTTATGTTTAACCTTGCCGAGCAAGAAGTCTCCTACCTCTAAGGTAGTGAAATGAATTGCTCCTTTGGAATTTGAATGGATATATATTTTATGAAATAATATTATT
>C._urophasianus_2_cecum__coassemble_67_pt1 | contig 29919 bp, 31 predicted proteins | sample C__urophasianus_2_cecum__metabat2_low_PE_006 | metagenome-assembled genome bin C | reverse complement strand
GTTTAATATAGCTATTATGAGCAGATGTAGAGTTATATTCATTTTCAATTTTATTACGAGATAAATCTTGAGCAATAGTAGAGATGGTGGCGATGTAAAAATTTAGCAATAAAACGAGTAGAATAACCTAAGATAGAAAGAACCTCTATACGAATACGTTCAGATATGGTAAGATGATGAGTCTTTTAATTTTTTAAGTGTCACACTTCATTATACAATCTATCATATAAAAATAATTGGAGGAATAAAATTTTTGACTTGGAAATTAAAACAAAGTTTACAAAAAATCTTAGAAGATGAGCAAGGCTATTATATTTTCCCTGCAGGTGCTCGCACACCTTTTGCTCTTTTATATCCGAATTCATATTTTGTCGGTATGTCCAACCTTGGTTTTCATATAATTTACGAACAGATAAACAAACGTAATGATAGTGCTTGTCAGCGTTTCTTTTTACCAGATAAAGCTGAACTTGCTGAATATGAGCGTACTGCTACACCTCTTATGAGCATTGAAAATCAAATGCCTTTATATGAATTTCCCTTAATTGGCTTTGCTATTTCCTTTGAAATGGATTATTTTAATATACTTAAAATGCTTTCTCTTGGAAAAGTAGAGTTATTAGCACAAGATCGTACAGAAAAAGACCCCATTATTATTGCTGGAGGCCCTTGCGCTACATTTAATCCTGAACCTTTATCTTTGTTTATTGACGCTTTTATCATCGGTGAAGGCGAAGAAACTATTAATCGTTTTCTTGATGTATATCATCAACCAGAAAATAAAAATATCTCTCGTCATGAACTACTTTTAAAATTAGCACAAATTCCAGGGGTATACGTACCATGTTTTTACGAACATATCTATAATGATGCTCAGCAATTAATTGCCATTAAAGCAGATAGTCGTGTTCCGACTAAAGTTGTACGCCAATGGATACACAATTTAGATGATTATAATGGAAAAACAGTTATAACTACACAACATACAGAATTTAATCTATTTCTTATTGAAACCTCTCGCGGTTGCGGTCGTCACTGTCGTTTTTGCATGGCAGGCTACTGCTTTAGAAAACCACGTCATCGCAATTTGGAAAAATTAATTAAACTTCTTCCCGAAGCCGTTAATTTAAACAAAAAAGTCGGTCTTATGGGGCCTGCTATTTCTGATTACCCTCAAATAAATGAATTATGCCAACAAATTCGAGAAATGAATTTGCCGATGTCTGTTGCTTCTTTTCGTGCTGATTCTGTAACAGATGAATTATTAAAAGCTTTATCACAAAGTGGACAACGAACATTAACACTTGCACCTGAAGCCGGTAGTAATAAAATTCGCAATGTAATCAATAAGGGCATAACAGAAGAACATTTATTTAAAGCAATTGAGATGGGAATAAATGCTGGTGTAAAAAACTATCGTATGTATATTATGATAGGCTTACCAAAAGAAACACCTGAAGATATCGATGCTATAATTGATATGACTATACGTTTAAAAAAATATATGGAACAACTTGGCTCTAAAGGAACTCTTACACTCAGTATAAATCCATTTATCGCTAAACCGTGTACACCATTTCAATGGTTGCCAATGGCTGATTTAAAACAAACAGAAAAATATTTTAAATTAATAAAAACCAATCTAAAGAAATATAAAAATATTGAAGTTCAATTTGAGTCAACAAAAGAAACATATATTCAAGGTATTTTAGCACGCGGTGACCGTCGTATCGCCAAAGTATTACTAGAAGCGCATTTGAATGGTGGCAGTAAAGCATTTAAACGTGCTTTAAAACAATCTAGCTTAAATGCCGATGAATATCTATATCGCGAACGCCACCAAACTGAAATTTTGCCATGGGATAGCCTTGATATGGGCTTTACCAAAGAATATCTTTGGCATGAACTTAATATGGCTATGCAAGAAAAACATACTATTCAATGTTTCGATGGTTGTAAACGCTGTGGTGTTTGTAAATAAGGAGGGCTTATGTTTTCGTTATATCACAATTCTAATAATCTATGGTATGGCAAATTTTCTATTTTTCCCGAAGATAAAATTATTCATGCCGTATCAACTCGTTTCGGTGGCAATAGTCAAGCGCCTTTTGATGGTTTAAATTTAGCCTTACACGTTAACGATAATAAAGCTGATGTTTTAGAAAATCGTCGCTTATTTTGTACAGGTTTAAACCTTAAACCATCTTGCATGACAACTTGTCAACAAGTTCATGGCAATAAAGTTACTTGTGTTACAGAAAATAACATTGGAGCTGGAGCATTATCTTTTGATGATACGATAGCAGATACCGACGCTTTAATAACTAATCTATCTAATGTAGCTTTAACACTTTTTTTCGCTGATTGTACACCGATTATGATTTATGATCCTATTCATCATGCTATTGGTATAGCACACGGTGGCTGGCGTGGTACAGCAAGCGAAATTTCTTTACAAACATTAAATATGATGAAAAAGGAATTTAATACAAATCCTATTGATTGTTTAGCTTCTGCCGGGCCTACTATCGGTTCTTGTTGCTATGAAATCGGTGAAGAAGTAGCTGAAATATTTAACAATCTATATAAACACAACAGCCATTTAATTTTAACTCGCAATGATACATCGCAAAAATATCATCTTGATTTGCAAAAAGCCAATGTACTCACATTACAAAAAGCCGGATTAAAAACTCATAATATTGATACTGCTGATACTTGTACTGCTTGCAATAGTAAAATATTTTTCTCCTATCGTGCCGATAAAGGCAAAACAGGTCGCATTGCTTGCAGTATTGCTCTAAAATAAATTTCATTCAGCTATGGATAAATTCGACTAAATATTATATTATAAAATAGATTATATGTTCAGGAGATGAAACTCCATTATGATAGTGGAAAATTTAAAAACTGTAAAAAATAACATTCAAGAAAGTATAAACAAACGTCATAATATCATCAGCCAAGAAGTTTTACTCGTAGTTGTTACTAAAAATCATGATGTTGAAGCTATGCGTAAAGCCATTGATGCTGGTGCTACTGTCATTGGTGAAAATCGTGTTCAGGAAGCTATGCAAAAACACGAAACACTTGACCGCAATGTTACATGGCATTTAATTGGTCATTTACAAACGAATAAAGTAAAACACGCTGTAAAAATCTTCGATATGATTGAATCTGTAGACAGCATAAAATTAGCTGAAGCTATCAATAAAGAAGCGAATAAACTAAATAAAGTTCAAAAAATTCTCGTACAAGTAAATCTTGTTAAAGAAGCTTCTAAAACAGGCGTATATCTAGAAGATTTAGATGAACTTTTAACAACTATTGATACTATGACTAATTTAAAACTCATGGGACTTATGTTCATTGCTCCTATTGTAGAAAATCTGGAAAATGTTCGTCCTATGTTTAATCAAATGTATCATCTATTTACTAAGGTTCAAAAAATGCCACTCCATCACGCCAATATCAAATACTTATCTATGGGCATGACGCATGATTATAAGATAGCTATCGAAGAAGGCGCCAATATCGTCCGTATCGGCACAGCTATTTTCGGACCTCGTTAATATTAACTTATAAAGCTATAAGGAGATTTAAAAATGAGTATCATAGATAAATTTTACAATAAAATGGAAACGAACCAAGAAAACGAAGAAGCGCCAGCGGCTCCAGTTCAAGAAGAACCTGATGATACTTCTTATCAGCAAGCTGACAATATTGTTGATTTTAAAAATAAAGCAAAAACAACCAATCAAATGAAAGTAATGGTCATTGAACCTATTTCTTTCGATGATGCTCAACAAGTTGCTGACCATATCAGAAATCACAAACCTGTCGTTGTAAATTTTGAAAATACTAACAGCGATATTGCTAAACGTATTATTGATTTTATCAGTGGTACAACATACGCTCTGTCTGGCGACATAAAAAAAGTTGGCAAAAATGTATTCATGTGTGCTCCGGATAATGTCCGTATAAATTTCTCAGAAGAAAATAAAAAACAACTACAAAATACTACTATGCCGTGGGAAGATTAATATTATTACAAGATATAAAGGAATGATTTAATATAATGGCTGACCGTGAAAAAATAATTCGTTTTTATAAAGGAACAGAAGGCGAAGAAATCGTCATAAAATTGGTTGATGCTATCGAAGCCGTCAATAAAACACGTAAATTCCGCACAACAGATTTTTTAGACCCATACGGCTGTGAAATTGCAGAAACAGTTGCTGCTCATTATGAAAATATATCTGTTACTTTCAATGGTGGCTATATAGGTGCTGAAAGACAATCTGCTTGCTTTGTTCATGATGATTTTATGGGAAAAGCAATATTTCCAATTGCTGTTATTAAAGCTGTATGGAATGATAAATTTTATCGTTTATCACATCGTGATGTACTTGGTGCTTTAATGGGACTAGGCATTAAACGCGACCAAATTGGCGATTTGCTCATTACGCTTGGCAGTGTAAAAATTATTTGCACAGAAAAAATGGCTGATTTTATTTTACAAAATTTGACACAAATCGGCTCGGCTAATGTTAGCTGTGAAATGGATAATCTTGCTTCTATTGCACCGCGTGAAGAACGTTGCAAAGAAATTACTGCCACAGTTGCTTCATTACGTATTGACTCTATTGCAGCAGCAGGTTTTAGTTCATCACGTAGCAAAATGGCAACAAATATTGATACTGATAAATTAAAACTCAATTGGCAATCTGTAAAAAATGCCTCCCAAGCAGTAAAAGAGGGAGATATTATTTCCATTAGAGGACGCGGTCGTCTAGAAATTGCCGAAATTCGTGGCAAAACCAAAAAAGGACGTACTGTTGTTTTATTAAAACGTTATATCTAAATATCTAAGAGGGCTGTATTTTGTTATTATTAGTTTTATTCATTATTCTATTTGACCAACTTATTAAATATCTTGTTAGCAATAATATGTTTTTAGGACAGAGTATTCCTATCATACCGCAGATTTTTCATTTAACTTATATATTAAATCCAGGAGCTGCCTTTGGTATTTTGGAAAATCAACGGTATTTATTCATAATAATTGCTACAATTTTAATCATTGCTGTAATTTATTTCTATAAAAAAATTATACAGCTGTCTAAGTTCTTTCAAATTGGTATTGCCTTGCTCTTTTCAGGAGCAATCGGTAATATGATTGACCGTATTACTATTGGCAAAGTAATTGATTATATGGATTTTCGCATTTGGCCTGTATTCAATTTAGCAGATATTGCCATTGTCTTTGGCTGTATAATTATTGCATTTAATTTATTATTTAAAACGGAACGAGGCTAAACGATGAACAAAGAATATATTATTAACGATTTAGATGTAGGTAGTCGTCTTGACGTATTTTTATCTTCACAGCCAGATAATCCCTCCCGTTCCAATATCCAAAAAATGATAACAGAAGGTAATGTTTTAGTTAATGGACAAGTAAAACGTTCTAATTATAAACTACGCCTTGCCGATAATATCATTTTAACCTATCAACCACCGCAAGAAATTGAAGCTATACCTGAAAATATTCCACTTGATATTCTCTATGAAGATAGTGATATTATCGTCATCAATAAAGCACGTAATATGGTCGTTCATCCAGCAGCTGGTATTTATACGGGTACATTAGTAAATGCACTTTTATACCATTGTCATGGAGAATTATCTGGTATAAACGGCAAAATCCGCCCAGGTATTGTTCACCGTCTGGATAAAGATACTTCTGGTGTTATGGTCGTTGCTAAAAATGATTTTGCTCATACTAATCTTGCCAAGCAGATTGGCTCTAAAACGGCTATTAAAGAATATGTAGCTCTTGTGCATGGTCATATAACAGAAGAAAAAGGTATCATTAAAGCTAATATAGGTAGACATCCTATTGACCGCAAAAAAATGGCAGTTGTTACTTCTGGTGGAAAACCAGCTACAACAGTTTTTCATGTATTAGAACGTTTCAAAAATTGTACGTATGTTAAATGTCGCTTGCTTACAGGACGTACGCACCAAATCCGCGTACATATGGCATATATTGGCCATCCACTAATCGGCGATCCTAAATACTGCAACAGTAAAAATAAATTTGATATTGCAGGTCAAGCACTTCATTCTTTAAATTTAACATTAATTCATCCTCGTACTGGTCAAAAAATGACATTTACTGCACCACTTCCGCAGGATATGCGAAACCTGCTAAAATATTTTCGTCAAACTAAAAATTAACCCTAATGAAAGGATGTGACTACCATTGGCCCAGCTCGTGGAAAAAACCATTGTCATGGACGCTCAAGCCATTCAAAGAGCATTGACACGTATTGCACATGAAATCGTAGAAAAAAACAAAGGTACAAAAGATTTAATCATTGTCGGTATTAGAAAACGCGGTGTACCACTTGCCGAACGTTTATCTAAAATAATCAATGACATTGAAGGTATAAAAGTACCTATCGGTATTTTAGATATTACATTATATCGTGATGACTTATCACATATGTCATATCAACCGCTTATTCAGGAAACACAAATTTCTGAAGATATTACTAATAAAACATTAATACTCGTTGATGATGTTTTATATACAGGTCGTACAATTCGAGCTGCATTAGATGCACTCATTGACCTTGGCAGACCGAAAAAAATTCAACTTGCCGTACTCATCGACCGTGGTCATCGTGAATTGCCAATACGTGCTGATTATGTAGGCAAAAATGTACCAACAGCAACACGTGAAGCTGTCGAAGTAAAGCTTTTAGATACTGATGATTGCGAAAAAGTATTTATTGGTGAATATAAAAAATAATATTGCAAAAAAAGACGGCTCTTTCTCAAATATTGGGGTAACATAGATAGGTAGAATTTTTCTCTACCTATCTTTTATTTTTATTTTTTTGAAGCATAGATTATTCTTTTCCTGAACCTGTCAAATCTTTTCACATCAAAACATGTTCTTTTTAAAACTTTTTCTTATTATAGAACCACATTTTTTAAGTAACTAATATAACAACGAAAAAAGCCCTGAGAATTACAATTTCTCAAGGCTTTTGTATTTTTCTAATGATTCTAATATTATCTATACTTAGTAGAGCATATTCATCTATTTTTTCAAGAAAAGCGAATAATAATTTTATTCTATTTTCCTCAAAATACGGTATAATATAAGAAGATTTTTATAAGGAGTGTTATTGATGAATTTGTCTAAAAAATTTATTACATCTATTGTATTCGTCTTTCTATTAGCATTAAATACAATTTGCCTAGCTGAAAATATTTCTAATGAAGAAGAATATAGCGAAAGAATTGCCTATTATACTATGATGATAGAACAAAACCCTAATGATGGCGATATGTATTTTAACCGAGCGCTCGCTTATGCTAAAATGGGCGGAACTATGAATGCTATCAACGATTACAGCAAAGCTATTGAATTAAACAAAAACGATGTCGAAGCATATTTTAATCGTGGTTTTCTATATTATAATATTAACGAATTAGAAAAAGCTGTTAATGATTTATCTAAAGCTATCAAAATAAAAGATGATTATGCTCAAGCTTACGCTGTACGCGGTGTAATCTACCACGCTATGGATAAAAATGATGATGCAATCGATAGCTTAACTAAAGCTATCAAACTTGACCCGAAATTTTATGCTATACGCGGTATTATTTATCATGATTGCAACGAAAATGAAAAGGCACTTGCTGATTATAACAAGGCACTTGAACAAAATCCAAATGAAGAAATTTATACAAATAGAGGTATTTTATATACTAAATTAGGCAATAACGAAAATGCTCTTGCTGATTTTAATAAAGCGATTGAATTAAATCCAAATAGCGATAAAGCTTATTATAATAGAGGGCTTTTATACATGAATTTACAAGACAATGAAAAAGCTATTAATGATTTTACAAAAGTTATTGAAATAAATCCTAAATCCGCTGAAGCTTATCAAAACAGAGGAACTGTTTATCAAGCATTAGGCGATATTAACAAATCCGCCAGCGATTTTGAACGAGCTAAACAAATAAAAATGCCTCAAAATATATCAATACAAAAAGAAGGTTAGGAAAATCCTAACCTTTTTATTTTTTATGCTATAAATTGCCAGCCTTGAATTTCTTTTATTCCTAAACCTGCTTGTTTATTCAAAATAATATTATTTTTATCATAATTGATACCGCCTTTTATCGGGTCTTCAAGCAGTAGATCGCCCGCATCAAGGTCAGTACGAGTAATAATTGACTTTGCCCCAGCAAGACTAGCCGAAGCTGTAATACCGAGTTTGGACTCAAGCATACAGCCCATCATACATTCTACGCCACAAATTGAAGCCATATCTGCTATTTTTAAGGCATTATGAATACCGCCAGCCTTCATCAATTTAATATTGATTAAATCACATGCTCTTTTAGCTAATAATTGAAAAACTTCATATGTGCCAAAAGCTGTTTCATCTGCCATAATTAGCGTATCAACATTATCTGTTACAAATTTTAACCCTTCTATGTCATGAGCCATAACCGGTTGTTCAATCAGTTCAATATCTAGCCCTTTATCTTCAAATTTACGAATTAAACGCACTGCTTCTTTCGCATTCCAGCCCTGATTGGCATCAAGCCGAATGTTTATCTCTTTGCCAACAGCTTTACGAATAGCTTCTACTCGTGCCAAATCAAGTTTAATATCATTACCTACTTTTAATTTTAAATCCGTATATCCATGCTCCACTGCTTCAAGCGCATCTTGTGCCATTATCTCCGGTTCACGTAAACTAATGGTCAAATCCGATTTAAATTTATGACGGTAACCACCTAACAATTTATATAACGGTAATCTACAAAGTTGCCCTAGTAAATCATATATAGCAATATCAACACAAGCTTTAGCTGAAGAATTATGCAACATAGATTTATCTATTCGTTTGAAAATCTCTTCTGTTTCGCAAATATCCAAACCAATAATTTGTGGTGCTATTACACTTTTTATCGCCGAAACAATCGAAAGTTGACTATCCCCTGTAATCACAGCGGTAGGCGGTGCATTGCCATAACCAATATTGCCTGTATCCGTGATTATTTTTATAATGATATCTTCAGCAAAATCAACCCGACGCAAGGCTGTAATAAACGGCTTTTTCAACGGAATTTTTACTTTGCCAATTTCAATTTTAATTATCTTCATCTATTATCTCGTCCTCAAATAAAATATCTATAGCTGTCATTGCCATTGCTTTTGCTCCTTTTAAGGCTTGTTGTTTGCCTTGAATAGAACTAGCAACACGAGCAAATTCTGCTGTATGTGTAAATATATTATCGCCAATACTGATTGTTGGCTGACAAGTACGTGTAGCATGGCTGACATTACCAACATCTGTAGAACCATCAGCAAAATCTACTGGAATTACAGTATATTTTTCACCAAGTAAAGCAAAATTTTGTTTATAATATTGATTTAAACGTTCATCACTACGCAAATTTTTATAAAGTGGTTCATAATGATACAATTCTACTTTGGCTTCATGAGCTTTTGCCACTTGCCGTGCTAATTGTTTTATTTGCGGTAACATAGTATTTTCTAAATAATCACTATCCAATGCACGAATTGTAGAACGTAATACAGCTTTTGCAGGAATAATATTAGGTGCTGTTCCACCTTCAGTGATTATCGTACCAATAAGATTTTTTTGTGTAAACGTTGTCTGTAACTGTTTTAACTGCCCATAAAAATCAACAAGTGTATCCAGCGCATTTACACCATGATAAATAGGATCAGCAATATGTGCTTCTTTGCCAAGAAAAGTTACTTCTAGTGGATGTGAGGCATAAGATATACCGCCAACTGTCGTCTTATCATCAGGATGAATAATCAATGCAGCGATTATATCATCGAAATAACCTTCATCCGCTATATCTATTTTCCCGCCTACTGTTTCTTCGGCTGGACAACCGAAAATAACTGTTTGAGCAATTTTATCTGTAACTTGATTAAATGCAATTCCCGCACCAATACTCATCATTGAGATTAAATTATGCCCGCAACCGTGTCCGATTTTAGGCAAAGCATCATATTCTGCCAAAAAACCAATTTTTTTCTGCGAATTTCCTTTTGTTGCCATAAAAGCTGTAGCAAATTTTTTTTCTAAAATTGGCGTAAAGGCAAAATTAAATTGTTTTAAAATTTTTTGTAAATAATTAACTGCTTGTATCTCTTTGCCACTAAGTTCAGGATTTTTCGCCAAAAAATCAGCTAACTGATACAACATTGGTGCAAGTTGTTCAATCTTAGTGCAAACTGCTTCTTTTAATTCTTGTTTATACATAAAATAAATTTCTTTCTAAAATTATGATATTTTTAGCGTATTTTACAATGCGCTTCACTGATAAAAAATTCTACATTATTATCGTTAATATTGATTTTTACATTTACGCCAAGTGGCAAAAACGCATTTGTTTTTTCATGACCTGCTGGAAAACCATAAATTGTCGGCACCTTAGCAAGATTAGCATACTGTATTAAAATTTCTTTAACCGTAAATTCATATTTAGACTGTTTTGTCGGTGTACAATGTGTAAATTGACCAAAAACAATGCCTTTAATTTCTTTTAATAATCCATTTTGCCATAGTTGTTGAAGCATTCTATCTATTGCATACGCTTCCTCGCCAACATCTTCCAAAAATAAAATGGAATTTTCGCCTTTCAATTCATACGGTGTACCGCACATAGCAGCAATAACGCTAAGATTGCCACCAATAAGACGACCAAAAGCATTGCCAGGATAAAGAGCTTCTAATTTCTGTTTTTTCGGCAATAAGAATGCACCAAGTGGAACAGATAAACATAAGCCACGACAAAATGATGAAATAGTGTATTTTGTTGGATTTTGCGACAAAGTTTTAAGCATTGGGCCATGTATTGTAATCAAGCGACTTTTTTGACCGATTGCTGTATGCAGTGCCGTAATATCACTAAAACCAACTAATAATTTAGGATTTTGACGAATTAATTGATAATCAAGATAATCAAGTATTCTCGTACAACCATATCCGCCACCGAAGCATAAAATCGCTTCAACTTCTTTATCAGCAAAAAATTTATTAAGCTCATCAGCACGCAATTTATCACTACCAGCTAAATATCCTTCATTTGCTTGTAAAGTTGTCGATAACTTCGTTTTATATCCCCATTCATGTAGCAAGTTTATACCTGCTGTGTAATCAAAATTTTCGCAAGCAGAGGCAGGTGCAACTATACCAATACAACTACCAGCCTGTAGAACTTTTCCTTTATGACGTGGATTTATCATCGGAAGAGTCCTCCTTTTTTGTTAAAATAATATACTTTATATTAGCATAGCATGTGATTTTGTACACGTCAATTATACCAAAACCGCTTGCAAAATAAAATTTACAAGCGGTTTCTTTATCAATCATTACTCGTTTCAATATATGCTTCTTTAAAATCTATCGTACCGAGGATTGACCAACGATATCCTTTTACATAAGGCTGAACAATATACGGTTGTGTCGTATAATAAATTGGCAAAATTACAGCATCATTCATAAGAATTTTCTCTGCTTCGTGCATTTTTTCCATACGTATGGCTTGATTGTTGGTATTTTGTGCCATTAAAACAAGTTCATTATACGCTTCATTATGATATTGGGCATCATTATTTTCATCAAGATAAACATCCATGAAAGTCATAGGATCGGCATAATCTCCTATCCAAGACGCTCGGGCTACTTGGAAATTGCCTTGATTTCTAGCATCAAGATATACTTTAGTTTCTTGATTTAAAAGTTCAGCTTCTACATTTAAATTTTGTTTCCACATAGCTTGAATTATTTCCGCTACAGCTTTGTTCATTTCGTTTGTATTGTATAAAATCGTTATCGGTGGCAAATTTTTGCCGTCAGGATAACCAGATTGTGCCAGAAGTTCTCTAGCTTTTTGCGGATTATATTCTACAAAATCACCGCCTTCTTCACGAAAATCTCTGCCTGTTGCTGGATTTTCAAAACCAGGTGGCACCCACGCATAAGCAGGCTTTTTCCCACCTTTAATAATGTTATTTACAAGTTGCTCACGGTCAACAGCAAGTGAAAATGCCATACGAACTTTAGGATTATCAAAAGGAGCTTTAGCAGTATTAAAACTATAATAATACGCTCCAAAATATGGGCTGATATGATATAATCCCGCTTTAGTAAGACGTTCTTGTTCTGAGATTGGCGGTTCTACTGTTAAATTGGCTTGACCACTTTCTACCATAGAAACACGCGTACTTTGCGACTCGCTGATAGGCCAAAGCATTGTTGGAAGTTTTACCTTATCTTTATCCCAATACTTATCATTTTTAACGAATTGTAATTGATTTGAATGTATCCAACGAGTTAACACAAATGGACCATTGGAAACAATTTTATCGTTTGCTGCCCAAATTTCAGGGTCTTTTTCCACAATATGCTTTGGTACAGGGTAATAACAATGAAAAGCCGTCAAATTAAGAAAATACGTTATCGGAGCTTTTAACTTAACAAATAATGTTTTATCATCAAGTGCCTTGACTCCAACATCATCAATTGTTTTTTCCTGTTTAAAATATGCTTCACCGTTTAAAAGTGGATACATCATATACGCATTTTCAGAAGCCGTTTTGGGATTAAGCACACGTTTCCAAGCATATTCAAAATCATACGCAGTAAGTGGCGTACCATCATTCCAAACTAATCCTTCTCGCAAATGAAAAGTATATTCTGTGCCATCAGGTGAAATTTCCCATTTTTCCGCTACAGCAGGTTGAGGCTGTTCATTTTCATCAAGACGAGTCAAGCCTTCAAACAAAGCTAACTCTACATTAGACTCAGCAAGAGCTGTACTTTTAGCAGGGTCAAGTGTAGCAGGTTCTGCCTCTAAAGCATAACGCACTGTATCATTATCTACAGTATCGCTACAACCTGCCATAAAAAATGTACTTATTGCCATTATTAATAATAAAATTTTTTTCACAATATCAACTCTTTTCCTCTGGAGAATTTAAAAAATCTAAAATATATTTGCCAAGTTCTCCCATTTGACGACCACCTATAGCATTAGAAGGTAAATTTGAAGTGAAAATAATTATACTGTATGTACCGTTTTTTCCTTCATAAACACCGCCATCATGTTCAATATAATCAAGCATACCTGTCTTATGATGAAAAATAATATTTTCATCCCAATAATACGGTATACGGTCGCGAAATTGCTGACGACCTAAAATATCCCAAGCCAACGAAAATCTATCTTCCCAACGACGTTTATAAATATGATGAATTAATGTATTGTAATCACTAACGGTCATATAATTTTCCTTATTATTTTTAACAGCTACAAAATCCATCATATTTCGTTGAATTTTTGTATTCGTCAAATGCAATTTATCAGCGTAATCTTGAATTTTATCCCTGCCCAATTTATCAATTAATAAATTAGTAGCTAAATTATCGCTAAGTACAATCATTAATGTAGCAAGTGCCTTTACAGTTAGACACGCATCACCATTAATTTCTTGCAATGCACCGCCACCTTCTACGCGTGGCACAGTATCAATGCGAATTTTTTCAGCAAAATTAATGTCGCTATCACAAAGTGTCGCTAAAATTAAAACTTTAATCATACTAGCAGATTTATGCACATAATTTTCCTGATAAGCAATCTTCGGCATTTTTTCATCATCATAACGTTGAATTAAATACGACCAATCGCCAGCAAAATTTTGTATTTTTTCTCTAAGATATTTATCTAATTTTTGCATCATAATATCAAATCCTTAAAATTTTTATCAAAACAAAACTAATTATAACATAAAATAAAATTTAATTGAAAAACTATCTAAATATTTAGCTTACACACAAAAGTATTTTTTATGGCATATTGTATACAGTATTTAATTGTAAATACGTAAAAAAACTCTAGGCAAATAAGGTATTATGATGTTATAATAAATTTCGTCAAAAAGATAAACAGTGTATATAAGTAATATTTATACATATATCTTTTGTTTTTTATTTTTATGTTTATTATGTTTATAATGATACTTTTTATAAGAGGTTGTATTTTACATTATGAGTTTAAAAAATGCTTATTTACAAAAAGTTTATGACAAAATAGTTGTCAAAAATCCTGGTGAAGCAGAATTTCATCAAGCTGTATATGAAGTTTTAGAATCTATTACTCCTGCTATTGAAAAAAATCCAGCTTATGAAAAAGCTAATATCATTGAACGTATGGTTGAACCAGAACGTATGATTACTTTCCGTGTAACTTGGGTTGATGATAATGGCAATGTTCAAGTAAATCGCGGTTATCGTGTACAATTCAACTCTGCTATTGGACCTTACAAAGGTGGTCTTCGTCTCCATCCTTCCGTTTGTGCTTCCGTTATTAAATTCTTAGGTTTTGAACAAGTTCTTAAAAATTCTTTAACTACTCTTCCTATGGGTGGCGGTAAAGGCGGTAGCGACTTCGACCCTAAAGGTAAATCTGATATGGAAATCATGCGTTTTTGCCAAAGCTTCATGACTGAACTTGCTAAACATATCGGCGCAGATACAGACGTTCCAGCTGGTGATATCGGTGTTGGTGCTCGTGAAATTGGCTATTTATTTGGTCAATACAAACGTCTCCGCAATGAATTTACTGGTGTATTAACTGGTAAAGGTTTATCCTTTGGTGGCTCTTTAGTAAGAACTGAAGCTACAGGTTATGGCTTATGCTATTTCGTAAAAGAAATGCTCAAAGACAACGGTCAAGAATTTGCTGGTAAAGAAGTTCTCGTATCTGGTTCTGGTAACGTTGCTATTTATGCAGCTGAAAAAGCTACACAATTTGGCGCTAAAGTTATTGCTATGAGTGATTCTAACGGTTACGTTGTAGATAAAAACGGTATTAATCTTGATATTATGAAACAGATTAAAGAGGTTAAGCGTAAACGTATCAAAGAATATGCTACACATGTTGAAGGTGCAACATATCATGAAGGTTGCAAAGGCATTTGGACTGTAAAATGTGATATTGCTCTTCCTTGCGCAACTCAAAATGAAATTGACCTTGAATCTGCAAAAGCTCTTGTTGCTAATGGTTGCTTTGCAGTTGGTGAAGGTGCTAATATGCCATCTACTATTGACGCTATCAACTATTTCCTTGATAACAAAGTTCTTTTTGCTCCAGCAAAAGCAGCCAATGCAGGCGGTGTAGCTACTTCCGGCCTTGAAATGAGCCAAAACAGCGAACGTTTAAGCTGGACATTTGAAGAAGTTGATGCTAAATTACATGACATTATGGTAAACATTTATAATAATGTAGCAAGCACAGCTAAAGCATACGGCTGTGAAGGAAATCTTGTAGTAGGTGCAAATATCGCCGGCTTCTTAAAAGTTGCTGACGCTATGCTCGCTCAAGGTTATGCTTATTAATAAATAAAACAATAAAAAGGCAGGATTTATTTCCTGTCTTTTTTTATTGAATATAATTAAGAAAAGAAAATACTATTCAATCATTTGATAAAATATGATAGAATGGTTACAGTTTATTTTGAAAATGGGGTGAAAAAATGAAAGTTACGAGAGAAGATGTAGAAAATGTAGCTCTCTTATCCCGTCTTAGTATTGATGAAAAAGATATGGATAAAAATATACAAGAACTTAGCGATTTTCTTGAATATGTGGATATATTGCAACAGGTTGATACTGAAAATGTAGCTCCAACTGCACATGTATTACCAATCCAAAATGTATTCCGCGAAGACGTAGTAAAACCGTCGCTTAATCGCGATTTAGCACTGTCTAATGCTCCAGAACAGGAAAATGGTTATTTCCGTGTTCCCAAAATTGTTGAAGAATAAGAAGGAGGCTTTGTAGTGGAATTATTTAATAAAACAGCGCATGAGCTTCATGACATGCTCGTTAATAAAGAAATTTCCGCTGTAGAAATTACGAAAGATGTAATCTCTCGTATGGAAGCTACTGATGATAAAGTAAAAGCATATATTACAAAAACTGCTGATTATGCTCTACAACAGGCTACAAATGTTGATGCCGATATTGCCGGCGGGGCAAATATTCCTGTCCTTGCAGGTATTCCAGCAGCAATTAAAGATAATATCTGTACAAAAGGCTTAAAAACAACTTGCGCATCTTATATGCTTGAAAATTTTGTTCCACCATATGATGCAACAGTTATGGAAAAAGTTTTACATCAAAAACCAGCTCTTTTAGGTAAATTAAATATGGATGAATTTGCTATGGGCGGTTCTACAGAAAACTCAGCATTTTTCCCAACGCATAATCCATGGAATTTGGATTGTGTTCCAGGTGGTAGTTCTGGTGGTAGTGCAGCTTCTGTAGCAGTAGGTAGTGCTATTTGGGCACTCGGTTCTGATACAGGTGGTTCTATCCGTCAGCCTGCATCTTTTTGTGGCGTTGTTGGTATGAAACCTACTTATGGTCGTGTATCTCGCTATGGTTTAGTTGCATTTGCATCTTCACTCGACCAAATTGGACCTATCACTCGTGATGTTACAGATTGTGCTCATGTTATGAATATAATCGCAGGTCACGACGAAAAAGATTCCACTTCTGTTAATACTTCTGTACCAGATTATACAAAATCACTTGTAAATGATATCAAAGGTTTGAAAATCGGTCTGCCAAAAGAATATTTCATTGATGGCATGGATGAAGATGTAAAAAAAGCACTCAATCAAGCTATTGAAGATTTAAAAAAACTTGGTGCTGAATTTGTAGATATTTCTTTATCTCATACAGATTATGCAATTTCCACTTATTACTTAATTGCTCCAGCTGAAGCTTCTACTAACTTATCACGTTATGACGGTGTAAGTTATGGTGCACGTGTTCCAGGTGAAGATATCATCGCTATGATGACAAATACACGTACAGCAAAATTTGGCAAAGAAGTAAAACGCCGTATCATGATTGGTAACTATGCTTTAAGTGCAGGTTATTATGATGCTTACTATTTAAAAGCACTCAAAGTAAGAACACTTGTAAAACAAGATTTTGATGAAGCATTTAAAAATGTCGATGTAATTTTAGCACCAGTAGCGCCGACACCAGCTTATAAAATTGGTTCTATGGCTAATGACCCACTTAAAATGTATTTAATGGATATATTTACTGTACCTCTTAATCTTGCAGGGCTTCCTGGTATTTCCATTCCATGCGGTATGAGCAAAAATAATATGCCGATTGGTATGCAATTTATCGGAAAAGCACTCGATGAAGAAACGATTATTCGTGCAGCATACACTTACGAAGTAAATCATGATTATGCTAACAAAATTGCACAGGGGGTAGAATAATGAAATACGAAGCAGTCATTGGTTTGGAAATTCATAGTGAATTAAAAACTAATACAAAAATTTTCTGTAGCTGTGCTACTTCCTTTGGTGCAGAACAAAATACACACGTTTGCCCTGTTTGTCTTGGACTACCAGGCGTATTACCTGTAGTAAATAAACGCGTTGTTGAATTTGCCATCAAAGCAGGCTTAGCACTCAATTGCACAATTAATAAATTCAGTAAATTTGACCGTAAAAATTATTATTATCCAGATTTGCCAAAAAACTTCCAGACTTCTCAATATGATTTACCGATTGCTGAACATGGCTATGTAGATATTGAAGTAGAAGGTAAGAAAAAACGTGTACGTATAACACGTATTCATATGGAAGAAGATGCCGGTAAACTTGTTCATTCTGGTACTACAATTAAAGACTCTTCTAGCTCTAATGTAGATTATAACCGTACAGGTGTTCCACTTATTGAAATTGTATCTGAACCAGATATGCACACACCAGCTGAAGCACGCGCTTATATGGAAAAAATTCGTTCTATTTTACAATATATTGATGTATCTAACTGTAAAATGGAAGAAGGAAATTTGCGTGCCGATGTAAACGTATCGCTTCGTCCAGAAGGTAGCGATAAACTTGGTACAAAAGTTGAAATGAAAAACTTAAACTCTTTCAAAGTTGTTGAAGACTCTTTGGAATATGAAATAGAACGTCAAACTGAAGTATTAGAAGATGGCGGTATTCTCGTTCAAGAAACACGTACTTGGGACGATGGTCGCGGTATTACACTTTCTATGCGTAGCAAAGAAAAAGCGCAAGATTATCGTTATATGCCAGAACCAGATTTAGTACCAATTGTTACAACAGATGAACAGATTGAAGAGTTTAGAAAACAATTACCAGAACTTCCAGATGCACGCAAAGCTCGTCTTATTGGCGAATATGGTCTTCCAGAATATGATGCTGAAATTATCACTGCTACACGTGCAATGGCAGAATACTTCGACGCTGTAGTAACGGCTGGTGCTGATGCAAAACTTGCTTCTAACTGGATGATGGGCGAACTTTCTAAACATTTAAATGCTGACGAAAAAACAATTGAAAATAGTCCTGTATCTGCTCAAAATTTAGCAAGACTTATTGCTCTAATCGGTAAAGGTACAATTTCTTCTAAAATTGCTAAAAAAGTTTTTGAAGAAATGTGGACATCTGGCGATGACCCAGAAAAAATCGTTAAAGAAAAAGGTTTAGTTCAAATCACAGATACAAAGGCAATTGAAGAAATTGTAAATAAAGCTATTGCTGATAATCCAAAAGCTGTATCCGATTATCCAAAATCCATGGGCTTCTTAATTGGACAAGTTATGAAAGCAAGTAAAGGAAAAGCAAATCCTGGTCTTGTAAATAAATTAATTAAAGAAAAATTAGGCTAAAATAAAAAATGCTATAGTAAGTAATATTGGGGTAAGAGAATTTTCTCTTACCCCAACATTTATTATAGGACCTATAAATATTATATTAGTAAATTTTTATACGTTGGTCTAATGGTTCAAAATATTTTTCGCTCGGTTGTTGTTGTATAGAACCAAATGGCATTTGTGCTACGAGTTTCCAAGTATCTGGTACGTTGAACATTGCATTTATTTTTTCATCAATGAGTGGGTTATAATGCTGTAAATTAGCACCAATATTATTATCTGCAAGGGCTGTCCAAATGGCAAATTGTAACATACCGTTTGCTTGCATTGACCAGATAGAGAAATTTTCTGCATACATAGCATAAGTTTCTTTTAATTCATTTACTACAGATTGGTCTTCATAATATAAAATAGTGCCAATGCCAGAAGCAAATTTATTAATTTTAGCTTCAGTTGTAGCGAAAACATCTTCTTTTTTGGCAAGATGTTCTTTTAATACAGTTTTGACATTTTGCCAAATTTGTTGATGTTGTTCACCGAAAGCTACTATTATATTTGTCGTTGGCATATTGAAAGCACTTGGTGTGTGTTTCGTGCATTGTTCAATAATTTCAGTAATTTGCTGTTGTGATAAATCGACTTTGTTTCCCAGTTGGTAAATACTGCGCCGTTTTGTAAGTGTTTGTAAAAAATCTGATTTCATCTTTTTCACCTCATACCATATATGTTATATAATATAAAATTGACAATAAAACGCAGTAAAAACTGCGCTTTATTTAAAAATATTATTCTTCATCGATTTCATAATTGGAATATACATTTTGAACATCATCATGTTCTTCTAACATATCCATCAAAGTTTGCATTTTTTCAGCATCTTTGCCTTCTAATTTAACTGTAGTATCTGGTATCATAGTGATTTCAGATTCAACAGTTTCAATTTTATTATCTTCTAACGCTTGAGCTATTGCATCGAAATCTTCTGGAGCAGCTGTGATTTCGAAAGAATCATCATTTGCTTTGAAATCTTCTGCACCAGCTTCAAGGGCAATTGTCATTAAGCCATCTTCATCGCTATAAGTTTCTTTATCTACTACAAAAATAGCTTTTTTATGGAACATCCAACTAACACAGCCTGTTTCACCGAGATTTCCGCCGTATTTGGAAAATAAATGGCGAATGTCTGCTGCTGTACGGTTACGATTATCTGTCATGATATCAAGCATAACGGCACTGCCGGCAGGCCCATAACCTTCATATACAAGTTCTTCATAATTGCTACCATCAGAAGCACCGAGACCTTTTTGAATAGCACGGTTGATATTGTCTTTTGGAATGTTATTTGATTTAGCTTTGCTTAAAGCTAATTTAAGACGCATATTACCTGTAGGGTCAGCACCTCCCATACGTACTGCTACAGTAATTTCACGGCCAATTTTAGTGGTCATTTTAGCGCGAATAGCATCGTTAGCGCCTTTTTTTCTTTTAATATTGGCCCATTTAGAATGTCCTGACATCTATTATGCACTCCTTAATTTATTAATTTGACATACTCCCCATAGTTAAAGCTGGGAAATTTTAGGATACTAATGAATATTACCTACAAGATAGTAGGTTGTACATTCTTTCCTTAATGGATTATGTCTTATCCAAAGTCCGCCGTTAATTGTTTTAATAAATTCAGTGGACATGTCATTTCCTGTTTGACTTCAGGATTTTATGACATATACGATAAAAACTTTATGTACTTATATAAAGTCATAAAATGAGTATAGCACAATAAATCCTTTATTGGCAATAATTTTGGCATATATTATCTTGGTAGAAATATTGAACAAAATTCATAAATTGTTCAATATGTTTTTGTAAAATATAATCTTTGCGATAAGCAAAATATAAATTACGTTGTATAGAATATTGAGGCAGTTTGAATACTAATAATTTTTGCTGTTCATCATCTTCAATTGCTTTGGCTGAAATAAAAGAAATTCCTAGTCCACCTGCTACTAATTTTTTGATGGACTCTTGGTCATTAAGACGAGCAATTATCTGCATTTGACGTTCATCTATATTCATTTTATTAAAATACATTTCTATAGATTTTTTGCTACCACTACCTTGTTCACGTAAAATAACAGGTTCAGTGAAAATGATTTCATTTAAAGTAAAATTTTTTTGTTGTAATTGTAAAAATCGTTCGTGCCGTGGTGTAATCATTACCATTTCATCAGTATAAAACGGTATAAAAGCAATGATATCTTCTTGTTGTTTCATGCCAACCATACCGAGCGAAAAATCGCCATTTAATAAACCTTTGATAATATTTTCACTATCATTTTGGTGGATATGAAATTTTATCTCGGGCTTATATTGACGAAAAGACGGAAGTATTTCAGGTAAGATATAATCGGCAGGTATGGTAGAAGCTCCTAAACGAATAATTTTTTGATTTTCTTGTGCCCAGCGTTCAATTAAATTATCTTTTAATGAGAATATTTGGCGAGCACATTCGTATAATTCTTTGCCGTGCGGTGTTATTTCAATACTTTTAGTAGTACGGATAATTAAACGGGAATGAAATTCTTCTTCTAAAAGGCGAATATGTGTACTGACTGTAGGCTGAGATATGTATAATTTCTCTGCCGCTTTGGAAAAACTTTTATATTCTACAACAGCCATTAAAGATTGTAATTGTCTAAGTTCCATTTATTTTCCTTTCGTTAAGATTTTTAGTGCATTTATTGCTATAGCGATATCATCTTGTGTATTCCACCAGCTGAAAGAAAAGCGAATAGTTCCTTTCGGGTAAGTACCAAGTGTTTTATGAGCTGACGGCGCACAATGTAATCCGACACGAGTCATAATGCCAAATTTATCATCTAATTCATAAGCTAGTTGTGCCATTTCTTGATTTTCTACATATAGGGAAACTACGCCTGTTCGTAAGATAGTATCTTTTCTACCAGCAATATGAATTTTTTCATTATTAATAGCAGATATTCCATCTAAAAAATACTTTGTTAAAAGCAATTCATGCTGTTTAATAGCAGTAGTAGTCGTTTGCTTTAACCAATTAAGCCCAGCATTTAATCCAATAATTCCTGGCAAATTCATTGTACCTGCTTCAAATCTATCGGGCATAAAATGCGGTATTTCTTCTGTATGACTGATACTGCCTGTTCCACCTGAAATGAGCGGTTCAATTTGTTGTATCATATCTTCTTGCAAAATAAATCCACCAATACCTTGTGGCCCTAAAAGTCCTTTATGACCAGTAAATGCTAACGCATCAATGTGCATTTTTTGCATATCAATTTGCCATACGCCAGCTGTTTGGGCTGTATCTACCACAAATTTTAAATTATGTCGCTGACAAAAAGCACCTATAATCTCTATAGGAAGAACAGTTCCAGATACATTACTGGCATGAGTCATTACAACTAATTTAGTGTTTTTTTGTAAATATTTTTCTAAATCAGTTGTAGTTAGTGTTCCATCTAAATTACATGGTATACGTGAAAAAGAAATTCCTTTTTGTTGAAGTTGAACAAGAGGGCGCATTACAGCATTATGTTCCATAGAAGATACGATTACATGGTCGCCTGTGTGTAAAAATCCTTTTAAAATAACATTTAGGCTTTCAGTTATATTTTTAGTGAAAATAACATTCTTACAATCAGTGGCATTGAATAAATCTGCTAGATTTTGACGTGCTTCATAAATGATTTCTTCTGTACGGTAAGCATTTTCATAACCACCACGTGAAATATTACTACCAACTTGTGTTATATAATGATATACGACATTTGCTACTTCTGTAGGCTTAGGAAAAGTCGTACTGGCATTATCAAGATAAATTTTTTGCATAAAATCACTTCCTACCTTAGTTATTTTGTTTTGGGCTATACTATTAAAAAAAGGATATTAGTTATTATGAATTTAAAAAATTTTAAACTAGAAACAACATCGTTATGGTCTTTCCCAAATAAAGGTAATTGATTGCCGTGAATATTCACATATATATTCAAGTAAGTAATGCACAAGAATTATCGTTTATTAAAGATAATAGTATATCATTAATCTGTACTCATCCACCATATGCTGATATCATAAGATATAGTGATAATATATAAAATGACATATCTTTGATGTCATATGATTTATATTAAAAGCATTAGCAAATGTAGCGAAAGAGGCATATCGTGTATTAAAAAATAAGCGAATTTATGCTATCATGGTAGCTGACATTCGTAAAAATTCTAAATTCATTCTTTTAGGACATTATGTAGTAAATGAATTTTTAAATATTAGTTTTATATTATTGTAAAAGAACAACATAAAGGAAGTTGATAAAGTTTTGGTAAATAAAAATGTAGCACCGTTTGTAAAATGGGCTGGAGGAAAAAGACAATTATTATCGTATATTCAGGATTTAATGCCTAAAAAATACAACAATTATTATGAACCGTTTATTGGTGGTGGAGCAGTATTATTTCATTTTATGCCACAAAAAGCTATTATCAATGATATAAATAAAGCGCTTATTAATGTATATAATCAAATAAAATATCATCCATATGAGTTAATACAATATTTAACTAAGATAGATAATAACATTCCAGTTGAACATAAATTATATTATTATAAGCAACGAAAACAATTTAATGATAAAATCATAAAAGAAGAATATGATTTAGAATTAGCTGCTTTGTTTATATATTTAAATAAACATTGTTTTAATGGTCTTTATCGGGTAAATAGTAAGGGTTTATTTAATGTACCTTATAATAATAGTAATGCTAGTTCGTTTGACACGGAAAATATTTTAGCAGTGGCAAAATATTTACAAAAGATTACAATATTAGAAGGAGATTTTGAAACTGCCTGCGCTGGAGCAGTTAAGGATGATTTTATTTTTTTTGATAGTCCATATGCACCATTAAATGATAATTCTTTTGAAGCCTATACCAAAGAAGGTTTTGATATAGAAAGTCATAAAAGATTAGCTAAATTATTTACAAAATTAACTAAGCGTGGTTGTTATTGTATGTTAACAAATCATAATACAGATTTTATTGAAAATCTTTATCGTGATTATTCCCAAAAAGTAATAAAAGTTCGTCGATATATAAACTCTAATGCTAATAATCGCAAGGGTGAAGAAATTATTATTACTAATTATTGATAGGATTTATATTTTATGAATACAAGAAATTTTGATATATGGTTTGATACCATGAGAGACTCTATTGCTACATGGCATTATTACACTGACTTTGAAAAAGTTTATGCTAATGTAAATAAAATAAAAACAGAATTATATATTTTAAATAGTCTTATAAAAAGTAAAGATATCAAAAATGATTTTAAAAAATTATTTTAAACAATTGACTAAAACTAAAATGGAACAGATGTTTAATTTAAATTTATCTAGTATGAAATTAAATGAAGTAGCAGGTAACTATAAAGAATTAACTTTAGAATTTAAAAATTTAGCTGAATTGGAGTTTATTTGGATTAGTGATGGTAAAGGCTGGAAAAACGCTAGAAAAAATTTAAATGAAACATTTGATATTCTTAATCATTTATATAATATAAACGATTTGGATAATGGTATATTAGAAGATATAATTATTTAAAAATGAAACTTCAATGTGATACTGTGTAATATAGATTTAAAAGTATCATATTGGAGTTTTTTACTTAAAGAAATGATGAATTAATTTGTATTTTAAATTGCTAAATGGCGGAAATAATAGTTTCAAGTTAATTTTTGTAGTTTTTGATAAAATACTTCTTTTATGCGAGAATGTTTCAAAACTGTATTTACCATGATAGTTACCTATTCCAGAAGTGCCTACACCGCCAAAAGGTAAATGAGGATTACTTAAGTGGGTTATTGTATCGTTTATGGATACACCGCCTGAGCTAGTATGATTTAAAATATAATTTATGTTGTCGTTATTATGACTGAAAATATACAATGCTAATGGTTTGTCATTAGCGTTGATAAATTTTAAAACGTCGTTTATAGCTCGATAGCCGAAAATAGGTAATATTGGGCCGAAAATTTCTTCTTGCATGGAAGAAGCAGAAAAATTTGGCGGTAATAATAATGTTGGCTCGATAAAGCGAGTTTTTGCGTCAGTTTTGCCACCGTAAATAATATATTTTTTATCATTTGTAATAATTTGGTTTAATCTATGAAAATGATGTAAATTAATAATTCTACCATAATCGGGATTGGTCATGATATTTTCTCCATAAAATGTACGAATTGCCGAAATAAGTTCTTGTATTACTTGTTCTTTTATACGTTCATCTACAAATAAATAATCAGGTGCAACGCATGTTTGACCAGCGTTTAACAATTTTCCCCAGATAATGCGTTGAGCAGAAACTTTTAAATTTGCTGTTTTATCGACAATTACAGGACTTTTCCCACCTAGTTCTAATGTTATTGGAATTAATTTTTCACCTGCTTTTTGCATGATGATTTTACCAACCCGTTTACTACCAGTGAAAAATATATAATCGAAATTATTATCTAACAAAGTCATGTTTTCGGTAATTTCTCCATTTGTGCAATAAATATATTCATCTGGAAAAATTTCATTAATTAGTTGTTTTAATACTATAGTAGTTTGAAAGGTCGAGTTTGATGGACTCAGTATGGCACAATTTCCAGCAGAGATAGCACCAATTAATGGTTCGAGCGATAATTGAACAGGATAGTTATAAGGACTGATGATTAATATATTTCCATACGGTATATGATTTATATAGCTTTTTGCAGGGAATAAATACCATGGTGTTTTTACTTTTTGTATTTTCATCCATTTTTTTAAATGTTTTTGAGCATATGTTATGCTAGCAAGAACAAACCCGATTTCGGTCATATAACTTTCGGTCTTTGCTTTGCCTAAATCTTTTTGTAGTGCTGATGTTAATAATGCTTCATATTTTAAGATAGTATTTTTTAGATTAATCAGCTGTTTTAAGCGGTAATCATAGCTTAATGTCTTTCCTGTGGCAAAAAAATTTTTTTGTCGATTGAATATTTTTGAGATTTCATGAGAACTTAACATAGTGTTTTATCCATTCATAATTTATTTGTATTAATAAGTTTATATTTATTATATCAGTTATTTATTAAAATTTTAAATAGATAATAAAAAAATATTAATAATTTAAATTAGACAGTAATTTTAGCCGGTGTTATTATGAAATTATTGATAAATTTATGAAAGGAGACGATTATTTGTCTTTACGAAATGAAAAATTTACAATTATTTTAGCTGGAATTATTATTGGCATAATAGCTTCATTACTTGTTTTTTTTGGTAATCCTGCTAATATGGGCTTTTGTATTGCTTGTTTTTTGCGTGATACAGCAGGTGGATTAGGTCTTCATTCGGCAGTCACTGTACAATACATTCGTCCTGAAATTATCGGATTGGTGCTGGGAAGTTTTATTATTGCTATCAGTAAGAACGAATTTAATGCCAAAGGTGGTAGTTCACCATTAACACGTTTTATTTTGGGCTTTTTCGTAATGATTGGTTGTTTAATGTTTCTTGGTTGTCCATTTCGTATGATTTTACGTATTGCCGGTGGTGATTTGAATGCTATTTTTGGCTTAGTAGGTTTTACTATTGGTATATCAGCGGGTGTATTTTTCTTAAATAAGGGCTATAGTTTAAAACGTACTTATAAATTACCTAAATTAGAAGGATTTATTTTACCTGTTATGGAAGTAGCTATATTTATTTTATTAATTGTACCAGCAACATTTATTCATTTTTCTACAGCAAATAATGCTCCAGGGGCAAAACATGCTGCTATTGCTATTAGTCTTATTGCCGGCTTAATTGTAGGTATCTTGGCACAACGTACTCGTTTATGTATGGTCGGCGGTATTCGTGATATGATTTTATTTTGTGAAAATAAACTTTTACTTGGTTTTATTGCTATTTTGATTAGTGCATTTATTTGTAATTTAATTCTTACATCAGTAACAGCAGGAACATATTTTAATCTTGGTTTTATAGGTCAACCAATCGCGCATACAGATGGTCTGTGGAATTTTCTTGGTATGTTTTTAGCTGGCTTTGGTTGTGTTTTGCTCGGTGGTTGTCCACTTCGCCAGCTTGTTCTTTCAGGTGAAGGAAATACTGATAGCGCAATTACTGTTATTGGTTTAATTATTGGTGCGGCATTTGCTCATAATTTTGGTTTAGCTTCTAGCGGTGAAGGACCAACTTTAAATGGGAAAATAGCTGTTATCATTGGCATTATTTTTACAACTATTATTGCTTGGGCAAATACGATACAAGTAAAAAAACAATAAAGGAGATTTTAGTATGAAAATCATAGATGCAAGAGGTCTTTCTTGCCCTGAACCTGTTATCATGCTAAGACAGGCAATGGCAACAAAAGAACCGTCCTACCAGATAATTGTAGATAACCACGCTTCTAAAGAAAATACGACTCGTTATGCAGAACATCAAGGCTACAAAGTAACTATAAGCGAAAATAATGGCGAATATACCTTGACTTTGCAAAAGTAAAATGAAATATATTGTTACATTTTATTCTCATTTTGGCGCAATTCGCTTTAAAAAATTTTGTGATACAAAAAATATTTTAGCCAAAGTTATGCCAGTACCTCGTAATTTGAGTAGTAGTTGTGGCACCTGTGTTAAGTGTGACGGTGAATTAATCGCTTCTACAGAAATTCATACGGATGAAGTAGAGCAGATTGTAGAAATTATGAAGACGGGTTATCGTATTATTTATCAAGCAGAAAACAGTTAAAATAAAGAACACAGCTTTCAAAAGCTGTGTTTTTCTATACATATTCAAAAGAAAGAGGGAATTTTTATGGAAACAACAGTAAAATTAACAAAATTAGCAAGCTGTGCTGGCTGTGGTGCAAAAGTCGGTGCGGGAACTTTAGTGCATATGTTAGAAGGATTTCGTACTCATAGTGACCCTAATTTAATTGTCGGCTATGATAAAAGCGATGATGCTAGTGTATATATACTTGATAAAAATAGGGCTTTAATTCAAACGACAGATTTTTTCCCACCAATTGTAGATGACCCATTTTTATATGGACAAATTGCTGCTACTAATGCTTTAAGCGATGTTTATGCTATGGGTGGTGAACCTAAGTTAGCATTAAATATTATGTGTATACCAGATAAAATGAATTCGGCTGATGTACAAGAAATTTTGCGTGGTGGTTATGAAAAAGTATATGAAGCAGGTGCTATAATCACAGGCGGACATACAATTCATGGAGCAGAACCGATTTATGGACTTGCTGTATCTGGTTTTGTTCATCCGCAAAAAGTTTTAACAAATAGTAGTGCTAAACCAGGTGATATACTTATTTTAACAAAACCTTTAGGCATTGGTATTTTAACGACTGCTATTAAAGCGGATTTAGTATCTTCAGAGGTATTAAAACGAATTTATGCGCAAATGGCGACATTAAATAAAATAGCACGTGATATTATGGTAAAATATTCGATTAATAGCTGTACTGATGTTACAGGTTTTGCACTACTTGGACATAGTTTTGAAATGGCACAAGGCAGTAATTGTACTTTGCATATTAAAACAGGGAAAATACCATATCATAAAGAAGCATGGGAATTAGCAGATATGGGCTTTATCCCGGCAGGGGCATATCGCAATCGTGAGTATGCAGAAAAAGGTGTTGAAGTTAAAGGCAATATCAGTAGAACAATGCAAGATATATTATATGATCCTCAAACAAGTGGTGGCTTATTAATTTCTGTACCGGAAAAAGAAGGATTGGCATTATTTAATGAATTACAGGCACAAATTCCTAATGTAGCTATTATAGGTTATGTAACTAAAAAAGAAGGTAATTGGATTAGCTTAGAGTTATGATTAGATTATTTGAATAAAGTCTATTTTGTAGAATGTTTATTAAATATCAAGTATAATTATATTATGTCAGTGTACACTTAATAATATATTGGAGAATTTAGGATGCAAGATTATTTAGATATATTACAAAAATCGGCTTTATTTTCAAATGTAAATCGGCAAGATTTAGAAAAAATGCTCAGTTGTTTGTTGGCTAAAATTAAAACATATGAAAAAAATACTTATATTGTGAAAGCTTCACATACACTTTTAGAAGTAGGAATTGTTTTAAGTGGCAGAGTTAATATTGTTAAAGAGGATTATTGGGGTAATCGCAGTATTTTAACGACACTTAAAGAAGGAGAATTATTTGGTGAAGCGTTTGCTTGTGCTCAAACGCAGTATAATATTTTCAGTGTAGTAGCGGTGGAAAAAGCAAAGATTATGTTTATTAATTATGAAAGAATTACATCACCATGTCAGTTCGTTTGTAAATTTCATACTCAAATAATTCAAAATATGTTACAATTAATGGCACAGAAAAATATTATGCTAACGACAAAAATTGAGCATTTGACTCAAAAGAATACACGTGCTAAATTATTGTCGTACTTGTCGGCTGAAGCCATTAAGCAACAAAATCATACAATTACTATTCCGTTTAATCGTCAAGAATTAGCAGATTTTCTTTCAGTCGAACGAAGTGCCATGTCAGCAGAGCTTTCACGTATGCGTAAAGATGGACTGATTGATTACACAAAAAATAAATTTATTTTATATAATTCATTAGTAAAGAAGCAATAAGAAATTTCTTATTGCTTTTTTGTTTACATTACTTGACTTTAATTTAAGTCTATGTACAATAATTGGTACTACCAATTATTGAATAAGAAGGTATCAAAGTGGAAAATAGAGAATATTTTATAGTTTTACAATACAGATAGATTGTATAATGAAGTGCGACACCTAAAAAATTAAAAGACTCATTATGAATTTTCGTGTAAAATAAACTCTACATAAAACCTACACGAAAGGAAAATTTATAATGAGCTATTATCATCTTAATATAAACAGAAAAACCACTATTAAGTAGTGGTTTTTTTATATAAATTTTATTTAGTTATAGATTTTTTTCTATAATTTGCGGTATAGTTTTCGCGAAGTATATCCTTTTACGAAATCTAGCAATTCTATTCTACTATAATTTATTTTATTGTC
>C._urophasianus_2_cecum__coassemble_64_pt1 | contig 32034 bp, 28 predicted proteins | sample C__urophasianus_2_cecum__metabat2_low_PE_006 | metagenome-assembled genome bin C | reverse complement strand
GTAGAAAAAAATTCTACCTATCTATGTTACCCCAACATTTGACAAAGAGCCTAAATTATGGAAGGTTGATGTCTCAACCTTCTTTGGAGAGATACAGTAAGACCTCACATTTTAGTAGGTAAGTATCGTTTGTATCCAAGAATCCTCTGCCTTTAGGCATGGGGAGTATGTCAATATCTGTAACCATGTCCGCCATGATGCCAGCCACCATGTCTGTAGCCATCACCCCAGCCATTACCACAATGATATCCATCACCATAGCAATTATAGCCAGTACCATCACAATTTGCTAAATTTTCTTCCATACGAGAAAGTATATAATCTGCTCTTTCTTGGCTCATATATCCATCAGCCACACGCTGGTCTAATTGTTCTTTGCGCATTTCTAATATGCCAGATTTATATTCATCTAATTTACCGGTTTCTTTGGCTATAACACAAAACGGTTTTCCATCTCTACGTTCATCTATAACACTATCTACACTGCGATTTGTTATTGATGCTACCAATTCAGCTGGATTATTATACGAGCCTGCTGCAAAAGCACTAACTGCTATAGCTACAATAAGTAAAGTCAACATCATAATTTTCTTCAACATAATAAGTCCTCCTTTATTAATTTTTACCTTATCCTTTCTTATCTTAATTTTATTTTACCAATAAATTTTGTCAAAACTGTGTCTTTTTTTAGTCAAAATTGCGGTAATTTAAATTTAAATTCAGCACCACCTTTATCATGATTTCCAGCTATCAACTCAATATTATGTCGCCTTGCAATTTGTTTAGCAATAGATAAACCTAAACCCGTTCCAGTTTTATTTTTTTCACCCTTTGTCTTATAAAAACGTTCAAATATATGTTCTAAATCTTCTTTACTTATTCCTACACCATAATCACGAATGACAATTTCCTTATCTGTAGCAATGATTTCTACTTTTCCACCCGTATGAGAAAATTTAACTGCATTATCAAGAACTATTAAAAACATTTGACGCAATCTACTATAATCACCTTCTAGGGGCAAATTTTTGGCTTTTAAATTAAAATCTATTTGTACATCTTTAGTTTTAGCAATTTGTCGCGCACTACGCATAGCGTCTGATAGAACTTCATTTAATAATAATGGTTGCTTTTCTATAGCAAAATCTGGATTTTGTAATCGTGATAAATCCAGCAAATCACCAACGAGTCGCTGTAAAAATTTTGCTTCATTAAGCATTTGCTGATGATATTGCTCTACCTTATTAGAGTCAGTTACTACTTTGTCACAAAGAGCTTCTAATGAACCGCGAATTACTGTAACAGGTGTTCTAAGCTCATGCGAAATATTCGATATGAAATCTTTACGCATTTGTTCTAATTTTAAACTCTCTTGACTAGCCTTATCAAGACGTACTGCTAATAAATCAAGTACCCTTGCTAACTCTCCAATCTCATCATTTTGCATTACATTACATTGTGTTTTATAATTGCCCTGTGCTAATTTCAATGCTACTTGTTTCATTTTATTGAGTGGTTTTGTAAATAAATACACAAGTCCTAATGATAAAATAAATACTACAGCCAAAGCCAGCCCAATACTAACGCTTAAAATTATTAATCCTTGCCTTACTGCCTCTTCCATACCGGCAACTGGTGAATGTAATAATACTGCACCGATGACTTTGCCTGAACTGTCTTTTACTGGTACGCCAGCAGTTAAAGTAAGTTGAGATAAAACATCACTAAAACCCTCACTAAAGACTGTTTTATCATTAAAAACTTCCGTTATAACTTCACTAGCATTCGGTGGCAAATCAGCAAATTTATATTGATAATTCATACCCTTTCTCATGCCATGATGCATTGAATGACGCGTATTAGGCATGATTAAATTCATATTCTCATCAACAATCCAAATGCCAACATTCATACTATCACAGATAAGCGGAATACCCATCATTGCACCTTTATGCCTGCCATTTATAAAATTTTCCGATAAAATATCCGCCATTGTTTGAGCATATTTTTGTAATTGTATTTTATGAATTTCAACCGTATAATCCTTAAATAAAATAAAAAACACACTACTAATAATTAATGAAAAAATAACGAGTGCTAAAACAAAATTAATAGCTAATTTTAAAGCAATTTTACTTTTAAACATTATGCTTTAACCTCGAATTTATAACCCACACCCCATATTGTTTTTATTTCCCAATTAGTATGCACAAAATTATCTAACTTAGCTCGAAGTCTTTTTATATGACTATCCACCGTTCTACTATCGCCAAAATAATCATAACCCCATAATTTATTTAAAAGATTATCTCGAGAAAAAACTCTATCCTTATTCACTGCCAATGTCCATAAAATTTCAATTTCCTTTTTTGTAAGAGGCAATACTTTATCATTAACCAAAGCAGTATAATTATTCAAATTTATTTTTAAATTATCATAGGTAAAAATCTGTTGATTTTCTTCATAACCTTTTATTCGTCGCATTATTGCCTTTATACGTGCTATGACTTCACCTGGCGAAAACGGTTTTACTATATAATCATCTGCACCTATTTCTAATCCCATGATTTTTTCAAAATCTTCGCCTCTTGCTGTAATCATGATTATCGGTACATTAGAAATTTTTCGAACCTGTCTACATACAGAAAAACCATCTATTTTTGGCATCATTACATCTAATAACAAAATATCTGGTTTTTCATCATTAAATTTACTTAATGCCTCTTTTCCATCTATTGCTACAATTGGCAGATATCCTTCTTTTTTGACATATTCTGCTAAAATAGAAGTAATTTGTTCATTATCATCTACGATTAAAACTTTTATCATAAAATTTCACATCCTTTCTAAATATTTAACATATTCTACGTGTTAGTTTAACACAATATAATAAAAAAGCACAGGCTTATAAACCTGTGCTTTTTATTTTTCATACCTTATTCAAGGTTGAATTAATATCTTCATTCGTTACTTTAATATCTTTATTTTCATCTGTTGGAGCTATTTCAGTATTTTCAACTGCTTTATCTTCTTTAACTTCAGTTGTTTGCACGTCTTCTTTTTTATCGCAAATACCTTCTAAAGAGCCTGTTTCCATAATTTGCTGTAAGTCTTTTTCTTCAAGTGTTTCTTTTTCCATCAAAGCTTCAGCAATCAAATGCAATTTATCGATATTTTCCACGATAAGACGACGACATTCTTCATATGCTTCTTCAATATAACGACGAACTTCTTTATCAATTTCACAAGCGATATCTTCACTATAATTACGCTGATTATTGAAATCACGACCTAAAAATACTTGATGGTCTTGTCCTTCGCCAAAAGAAATCGGACCTAATACATCACTCATACCATATTGAGTAATCATACTGCGTACAAGGCGTGATGCTTGCTGAATATCATTTGAAGCGCCTGTACTAATTTCTTTAAGTACAACTTCTTCAGCAACACGACCGCCAAGCATAGTTTTAAGCCTATCTAAAAGTTCACCACGTGTTGCATAAGAACGGTCTTCTTTTGGAAGCATCAAAGTATAACCACCTGCTCTACCACGAGGAATAATCGTTACTTTGTGTACAGGGTCTGCATTCGGTAATAATAAACCAATGAGTGCATGACCGCCCTCATGATATGCTGTAAGACGTTTTTCTTTATCACTGATGACCTTAGATTTACGTTCCGGACCTGCAATTACACGTTCAATAGACTCTTCTAAAGCATTCATAGATATAGATTTTTTATTGCGACGTGCTGACAAAAGAGCAGCTTCATTTACAAGATTGCTCAAATCTGCCCCTGTAAAACCAGGTGTACGACGAGCCAATACATCTAAATTTACATCACTATCAATCGGTTTTCCTTTTGTATGCACTTTTAAAATTGCTTCACGACCTCTAACATCCGGTCTATCAACAACAATTTGTCTATCAAAACGACCTGGACGTAAAAGCGCTGGGTCTAAGATATCTGGTCTATTTGTAGCTGCTATAATGATAATACCTTCATTAGCTGCAAAACCATCCATTTCTACAAGCAACTGATTAAGAGTTTGTTCACGTTCATCATGACCACCGCCAAGACCAGCACCACGCTGACGACCTACGGCATCAATTTCATCGATAAACACGATACAAGGCGCATTTTTCTTTGCTTGTTCAAACAAATCACGTACACGAGAAGCACCAACACCAACAAACATTTCTACGAAATCAGAACCACTGATTGTAAAAAATGGCACGCCTGCTTCACCAGCTACGGCTTTAGCAAGTAAAGTTTTGCCTGTACCTGGAGGGCCAAAAAGTAATACGCCTTTTGGAATTCTAGCCCCAAGGTCATTAAATTTTTTCGGATGTTTAAGAAATTCTACAACTTCCGCCAATTCTTGCTTTGCTTCATCAGCACCGGCAACATCACTAAATGTAACTTTAACTTTGCCATCGCCCATCATTTTAGCACGACTTTTACCAAAGCTCATTACACGGCTTCCACCGCCTTGAGATTGTTGCATGATAAAGAACCATACCCCAATAAGCAATAACATAGGGAGTAAAGAAGAAAATAATGTTGTCCACCATGGAGTTTCTGGCGGATTTTCAGCTTTAATATCTACACCACTATCACGCAAATTTTTAACGAGCTCTTCATCGCCGTTAGGAAAACCTGGTGTTATTGTTGTAAATTCTGTACCATCTTTTAATGTTCCTCTGATATTGTTATTTTGAATTATAACATTTGATACATTTTTATTATCTACTTGTTTTATGAACTCTGTGTAGTTTATTTCTTGTTTATCCGTAGTGTCCATAGAAAAATGGTCTATTGCTGTAATTGCAATAAGGATAATTAACAAGTAAAAACCTACATTACGTAAAAATTTATTCAATCCATTGCCTCCTCATAGCAAATATCTGCAAATTATAGTTCTTAATTATAACATAGAACGGTTTTATTTAATAGTATGCGTTTTATTTTTTCGCATATACTTCTGGTTTTAAAATGCCAATATATGGCAAATTACGATACTTGCTCGCATAATCAAGCCCATAACCTACTAAAAACTCATTTGGTACGTCAAAACCTACATAATCTACTTTTACATCTACTTTACGGCGTTTGGGTTTATTCAAAAGCACACAGAGTCTAATACTTGCCGGATGACGTGATTGCAACACTCTGAGTAAATATGATAAAGTAAGACCAGAATCTAAAATATCTTCTACTACAATTACATCTTTTCCTTCAATACTAAAATCGAGGTCTTTCAAGATTTTTACTTCACCGCTACTACTAGCACTTTTACCATAACTAGAAGCCGCCATAAAATCAAAAGCTACTGGCACATTTATAGCACGTACTAAATCAGCATAGAAAACCATTGCGCCTTTTAAAATTCCAATAGCATAGATTTCCTTGCCTTGATAGTCTTGATTAATTTGATTTGCGATTTTTTGTACACATTCTTCTAATTGCTCTTTCGTATAGAGAACGGACTTGATATCATCTTGCATTGTTTTCATTCGTAAAACCACCTATTTATAATTTTTTTAAACTTAGATATATTATATTTTTACTGTTTTCATTAAGTGTATAATAATTATCTTGTTGAATACCAGCTATCCAAATAATACCTCGCTCATCACAAACGAGTGGTACTGTATCTCTGAATTTTGCCGGTATTTTTCTATCAATAAAAATATCTTTAACTTTTTTTGTACCATTCAAACCTTTAGGCATTATTTTATCACCAAATTGACGAGTTCGCACAAAAATACTACCAGTTAATTTGTCACCATCAATAAAACATTGATTATTGCCCGTTATCTTGAATGGTTCATTTACTTTTTTCATCTCAATAACATTATTATTGGGCAATACAGTAACTGTATTCATTTCCATTTTCAATTTATAGCCACCTGTAAATACAGGTAAAGCCTCATTATTATTTTTTTGGAAAATCAGTTTACCATAGCAATATTCTACAATTAAATTTTGTGGTAATTGCAAAATTAAACCAGTATGTCCATTGTATAAAAACTTGTCAATTTTATCAATATGCTTTGAGCTGATATTTTCCAAATTTCCTTGTATTTTTCTGATTATCAATCGATATAATGCCGTTCTTAGTGCAATATGTTCCGATTTAACAGACTGTATTTCTAATTTTATCTTATGAGTTGCAATTTGCTCACAAATATTATTATATACTTTTTGCGCTAAAAAATTAATACAATCATTCTGTTCAGCAATTATTTTAGCACTATTACAGATAGATTTCACTACATTAATATTATACTTTTGCAGTTGCGGTACAAGTTCTAATCTAATTTTATTGCGTTCATAATCAAGACTTAAATTGGTTTCATCAAGACATGGTTTTAAATTATACTTTTCGCAATACATTTCTATTTCCTGTCGATAAACACACAAAAACGGTCGTATAATATCATTATTTATTGGTCGCATACCACTAAGCCCTTCACTACCTGCACCACGAATTAAGTGCTGTAAAAAAGTTTCTGCTTGGTCATTTAAATGATGTGCTGTTACAATTTTTACCGCATTCACTTCATTTTTTACTTTACGCAAAAACTTATAGCGTAATATTCTTCCTGCTGTTTCCATAGATAATCTATTTTGCTCAGCAAAATCAGGCACTTGCAGATGCTCCAAATAAAAGGGCAAATTATATTTTAAACAATACTCTTTTACATATTGAGCATCTCTTAACGAACTTTCTTGTCTAATACCATGTTCGGCATGAGCCACATACAATTTCAAATCATATTTATTTTGCAAACGACGCAATATATCAACAATTGCCATAGAATCTGGCCCACCAGAACAGGCTATAACTAATTTATCATGTTCTTTGTATAAATTATATTCTAAACAAAATTTTTCAACTTTTTCTATCATTATTAATTAAACCCTTAAAGAAAATTAATCACAAAAAGCACTCTTTAATCGCTTAAAGAGTGCTTTTTATTTTATTCGTATTTACGAGAACTACCACCACGACCACCGCGTTTAGAATCTGTTTTACGGCGTAAATCCATGAGTTTTTCATCACTATCTTTTAAAAACTTAGATAATTTATCTTCAAAAGATACGCTGTTGTTATTTCTGCGAAAATTATTATTGAATTGTTTACGCGGAGCTGGGCGATGATAATTGCCACTTTGTTCTAAACGCACATTTTTTTCTTCGTTTTTCTTTTCCTGTAATTGTTTAATAGATAACCCAATTTTTCCCTGTTCATCGACGCTTAGTACTTTAACTTTCACTTTATCTTTCTCTTTAAGAAAGTCGTTTACATCTTTAACGTAAACATCAGCTACTTCTGAAATATGTACTAAACCAACTTTGCCACCAGGTAATTCTATAAATGCACCAAATTTAGTGATACCAGTTACAACACCTTCTAAGATATTGCCCACTTCGATTGACATACTGTTTTTATGTCCTCCTTAAGATAAATAACTATGACTTTTATAATTATAACCTTGCTTAATAATTAGTGTCAACCTAAGTTTATTATTTATTTTCACTTAAAATATACGGCACTTCTCCTGGCTTAGTCATGCCCAGTTCTTCTCGTGCCACTTTTTCAATATAGTCTCTTTTTTCCAGATTTGCTTTTTCTTCTTTCAAATTATCGTTTATTTGTTTTGCTTTATCTAAACGAGTTTGAGTTATAGCTGTTTTTTGATTTAATTCTGTCAAATAAATTTCTTGTTTTACAATAATAAATCCAAGATAAGCTATGACTACTACAAAAGATAATATGATAAATCGTTCAATCAGTTTCATTATCATTGCTATTTATTCACCTAAAAATTTAGTCTAATCCTAACATATCAGAAATAATATCTGCTATATTATCAGCTGCATTGACTTTTTTCAATCGTTTTGCGTTGTTTATAAGGCGTGGTAAAATCGTAGTGTCAGACAAAATTTCTCTGACTACTGAACTTAAAGTATCTTGATGTTTTACCCATACAGCAGCTCCATTTTGCGATATAAATTTAGCATTATCAGCTTCTGGCCCTGGAATGGGATTTTGCAATATCATCGGTAATTCCATCGCTAATGCTTCACTTATTGTCAATGCACCCGGTTTACTGATTAAAAATGTAGAAACAGCCATGAGTTCTTGTACATTATGTGAATAACCCCAAACAATTATTTTATGCTTGGAATGCTGTGCATATTCATTAAGCTTTGACCAAAGTGATACATTTGCTCCTGTTATGACTAAAATCTGTAATTCATTTTTCAATTTTTCTAACTGCATAAGTGCATCTTTTACGCCACCAAGACCTAAACCTCCACCCATTAAAAGAGCTATTGGTTTTGTTTTATCTAGTTTAAATTTATGCAATAATTCATTTTTATCATATTCCAGCGAAAAATTATAGCCAATAGGAATTCCTGTAGCAAAAATTTTTTGCTCCGGCAGTCCTTGTTTTACAAAATCTTGTTTCAATTGTTCACTAGCCACAAAATAAATATCTATATTTTTATAAAACCAAAATTGATGAAAACAAAAATCTGTAACAACTGTAATTATCGGAATATTAATTCCACCAGTCTGTTTTAAATATGAAGTTGCCGCAACAGGAAAAGGATGTGTACAAATGAGCATATCTGCTTCATATTTATTGATTAACAACTTCATATCCTTTTTCATAGCATGAGCAAAAACTGTTTGCAACATACTTCCTTTACCAGCATCCGCCGTAAATTTATAAAAGAATTCATAAACACTAGGCGTATGGTCAAGCATTTTTAAATAGATATCTTTTACCAAGCTGTTAAAATATGCCGTTTCTGTTGACATAAAATCAATTACATTTATTTTATTTGCAGGATATTTTCTCTTAATCGCTTCTGCAACAGCATTAGCAGCTTTATTGTGTCCCGACCCTATTGAAGCCGTAACAATAAGAATATTTTTTCCTGACATAATAATTGCTCCTTTGGCATTTATTTTTCATTATATTTTATATTTTGCTTATTAATTTATTTTACATTTTATCATAATCAATTTATACTGTAAAACAAATCTATGATGCGTAAATAAATTTTCAACAATTTACTCAATGTTCCTATATTATCATTTTTTAATAAAAAGACTATTAATCTTTTGTAAAAATTTTACTTATTGGAGGTTTTGTATGAAAAAATATTGGGAAATCATACCTATTGATGAAAAAAAACAACAAATATTAACAAAGACTTTGCACATTTCACCTTTGTTAGCGCAAATTTTAGTACGAAAAAATTTTTCTTTAGAAGAAATAAAATCATTTTTAAATCCCGAAACTATTGCTTATCATGACCCTTTTTTACTCAAGAATATGGATAAAGCTTGCACTCGTTTATTAAAAGCTTTATCTAAACGCGAAAAAATATGTATATACGGCGATTACGATGTCGATGGTATTTCTTCAACGGCTTTGCTCGTTACTGTCCTAAAAAAGCTTAATTTCTCCGTAGATTATTATTTACCTGACCGCCACAGCGAAGGCTATGGTTTGCATAAAACATCACTTGATAAATTAATTCCTCAATATGATTTAATTTTAACAGTAGATTGCGGTATAACTGCTATTGAAGAAATTGCTTATGCTAAAAATAAAATAGATATTATCATAACCGACCATCATCTACCTCGTGAAACATTACCAGATGCTTTAGCTATTATTAATCCTAATCAACCACAATGTTCTTATCCATTTAAAAATCTTTGCGGTGTAGGCGTTGCTTTTAAATTATGTCAAGCACTATATCAAACCTTACATCAAGATACAGCCAAATTAGAAAAATATCTTGATATTGTCGCATTAGGAACAATAGCTGATATTGTCCCTTTAATTGATGAAAACCGCTGTTTTGTAAAAAAAGGCTTAAATAATATCCAAAATCTCGGTATACGAAAATTGCTTGAGATTTGTAATTACGAAACAAATACCATAAATACTGGTCATATTGGTTTTGGTGTTGCGCCACGCTTAAATGCTGCTGGTCGTCTCACTCATGCTAGCAATGCAGTCGACCTTTTATTGACACAAGATGAAACAACTGCTATAGAAAAAAGCCAATATCTTGATACCGAAAATAAAAAACGACAAGATATTGTTGAAGATATTTTTAATCAAGCTGTTGCTACAATAGAACAATCTAATACAAGTCAAGATAAAATTATCATTGTCATCGGTGAAAATTGGCATGAAGGTGTAATCGGTATTGCTGCTTCACGCCTACAAGAAAAATATTATCGTCCTATTATTATTATCACTGTTAAAGATGGTATTGGCAAAGCATCTTGCCGTAGTATTGAAGGTTTTCACATGAAAAATGCCCTTGATTTTTGTGCAAATGATTTTGTCGTTTATGGCGGACATTCTATGGCAGCTGGCTTTACAATTGAAGCTGATAAAATCTCTAGTTTTATCAGCCATATTCATTCTTATACAGAAGAAAATTTACCCCAAGATATTTTAACGCCAATTTGTAAAATAGAAGCTGTCGTATATCCAGAAGATATTACCTTAGATTTTATCAACGAATTAGCCTTGTTAGAGCCATTCGGCATGGGCAACACAAAACCGAAATTTGTCTGCCAACATTTATATGTAAGTCAATGCAAAACTATTGGACGTGAAAATACACATTTACGTTTTATTTTTGAACACAATAACCAACGTTTTACTGCTATTGGTTGGAATATGGCACAATATGCTGAACAAATTGCTTATAAATATGTAGATATTGTTTTTCAACCCGAAATAAACCATTGGAACGATAAAGATTATATTCAGTTCAAACTCAATGATATTCGTTTGAGTGATAACGCGCTCACTTTCTTAGAAAAATATCCTACTTATGATACTATCGGCAAGGTTTATCTAACCATGCGCAAATTAATGACGCAAACCTCAAATATAAATTTAACAATTCCTTCTATAAATAATATGCTAAAACAATTTTATAATATAAATATAACAGAACATGCTTTAAACACTTGTTTAAAAATCATGCAAGAAATAAATATTTTATCTTTTACGGATAAAAATACTGTTAGCTTAAATACTTCTTTGCAAACTAAAGCTAAAATGGATATAAATATTTCGCCGACATTTGCACAGAGATTTCATTTACAAAAGCTTTAGATCTTGTCACACAGCCTTTATTTCATTGACTTTAACCTGTCAATTAAGCTATAATTAGATAAGTTTTTTCATTTTTAATACATATTAATATGTACTTACTATGCGAATAATACAAGTTCATCGTTTTATTAATACAACACATTAATATGTACATTGTTAATTATAGAATATTGGAGGTTGATTAGTTTGAAGTATATGAGCGGTAAAGAAATCCGCAGAAGATATCTGGACTTTTTCGTAAAAAATGGACATTTAGAACTTCCTAGTGCATCTTTAATTCCTGAAAATGACCCTAGTTTACTTATGATTGGTGCTGGTATGGCTCCGTTTAAAGCTTATTTCACTGGTAAAATGAAACCACCTTGCACTCGTATCACTACCAGTCAACGTTGTGTACGTACTGGCGATATTGAAAATGTCGGTCGTACTGCCCGTCATCATACTTATTTTGAAATGCTTGGTAATTTTTCTTTCGGTGATTATTTTAAATATGATGCCATTCGTTGGGCTTGGCAATTTTTAACAGAAGAAATGGATTTACCAAAAGACAAACTTTGGGCAACAATCTATCCTGATGATGATGAAGCATACAATATCTGGACAACTGAAACAGATATCAATCCTGAACATATTGTCAAACTTGAAGATAATTTCTGGGAAATTGGCAGTGGTCCATGCGGTCCAGACTCAGAAATTTTCATTGACCTTGGCGAAGAACGTGGTTGCGGTTCTCCAACTTGTGGTGTTGGTTGTGATTGCGACCGTTTCTTGGAAATTTGGAACCTCGTATTCACACAATTTGACCGCACAGAAGATGGTAAATACAATCCACTCACACATAAAAATATTGATACAGGCTGTGGCCTAGAACGTCTTGCCTCTGTAATGCAAGATAAACCATCTAACTTTGAAACAGATTTAATGTTCCCTATCATTGAATATGCAAGCAAAGTTGCTAATAAAGAATATGGTAAAGATAAAGAAACTGATATTTCTTTAAAAGTTATTGCTGACCATGCTAGAAGTATTTCTTTTATGGTTATGGATGGAATATTACCTTCAAATGAAGGACGTGGTTATGTATTACGTCGTCTTTTACGCCGTGCTGTTCGTCATGCACGTATGCTCGGTATCCAGAAAAAATTCCTCGCTGGTGCTGTAGATGTTGTAGCTGAAATCTATAGTGGCGTTTATGATGGACTTACAAACCGCAAAGATTATATTAAAAAAGTAATAACACTTGAAGAAGAACGTTTCGCTACTACTTTAAATCAAGGTATGGACCTTTTAACTGCAGAAATTGAAAAATTAAAAGCAAAAAATAAAACTGTACTTGATGGCGAAATAGGCTTTAAATTATATGATACGTATGGTTTCCCTTGGGAACTCACTGATGAAATTCTCCATGAAAACAATATGACACTTGACAAAAAAGCTTTTGATAAAGCTATGAATGAACAACGTACTCGTGCTCGTAATGCTCGTGGTGAAAATAAACGTATGGATATTCCAGATTTACGTGATAGTAATATTGGCGAACTTAAAATTGATGAAAATGCCCGTCAAGCTAAAATTGCTTGTATCTGGAAAAATGCTAAAATCACTGATAGCTTAGAAGATGGTGATGAAGCTGGCGTTATTTTGAATGTAACACCATTTTATGCTGAAGGTGGTGGACAAGAAGGCGATATCGGTTATTTAAAATCTGATATGGGTAGTGCTATTGTTGTCGATACAAAAAAATTACCTGATGGCACAGTATATAATATTGTCCACGTAACAGAGGGTAGCCTTCATACTGGTGATAATGTAGAAATCACTGTTGATATGACAAATAAACTCGCTTCTGCTCGCAATCATACTGCTACACATCTTTTACAGGCAGCTTTAAAACGTGTTGTTGGCAACCATATCAATCAAGCTGGTTCTTTCGTTAATGCTGACCATTTACGTTTTGACTTCTCTAGTTTTGAACCAATTTCACCTGAACAATTACAAGAAGTTGAAGATATGGTTAATGCAGAAATTTTAACTGGACAAAATGTAGAAATTTCCTTCATGAAACAAAATGAAGCTAAAGAAAAAGGTGCTATGGCTTTATTTAGTGAAAAATATGGTGATATTGTTCGTGTAGTAAATGTTCCAGGTTTCAGTATGGAGCTTTGCGGTGGTAGCCATGTTAAAAATGTTGGTCAAATCGGCATGTTTAAAATCGTCAGTGAAACTGGTGTAGCTGCTGGCGTAAGACGTATCGAAGCACTTACTGGTAAATCTGCTATTAATTATATGAATGAAAAAGCACAACTTTTAGCTAAAGCTGTTTCTGCTTTAAAAACAACAGAAACTAGTATTCTTGATAAAATCAATAGCCTTCTAATTGAAAATAAAGAAATGAAACAGAAAATCGCTAAAGTTCAAGCTGAACGTGCTAAAGCTGACTCTCAGAAACTTTTAATGGGATTAGAAGAATATAACGGTGTAGATGTAATCGTTGGTAAAATTCAAGCCACTAATATGGATGAATTGCGTAACAGTGCTGACCTCATTTGCAATAAATTTGAAAAACCGGGCGTTGTCGTTCTCGGTGCTGTTCTTGGCGATGATAAAGTAAACTTCGTTGTAAAAGCCAACAAAGATGCTGTAGCTTGTGGTATCCATGCTGGAAAAATTATCAAAGAAGTTGCTCAAGTTACTGGTGGTAACGGTGGCGGTCGTCCTGATATGGCTCAAGCAGGTGGTAAGCAACCAGAAAAATTACCACAGGCTTTTGATAAAGCTCATGAAATCATTAAAAACCAAATCAAATAAACGAGGAGGCTTTATGCCTCCTTTTATTTTGGTAGAAATTTAACTGATAATATTTAGCTGTTTTTACACTAAAACTTTTGTTATAATTAAGATATGTAGTTAAAACATTCTAACAACTTTTAACTACTGGAAATAAATTTTCGTAGAGGTGATTATGATGTCCAATATTAAAGATGAAACTATGATGTTTAATTTTGGCGCAGATGACGATAAAGCAGCAAAAGCACTCTGTCTTTCCTGTCGTGCTATGCTTGAAAAAGGTTACAGTCCAATAAATCAGCTCGTTGGATATCTTTTATCTGATGACCCTGCTTATATTACTAGCAATAAAAATGCTAGAAATGAAATTCGTCGCTTAGGACGCGATGAACTTTTAGAAGAACTTGTTCGTTTTTATCTAGAAAATAACGAAAATATCAAGAAGGGAACAGAATAATTCATGCGCATTATGTCCCTTGATGTAGGTGACCGCACTGTAGGTATTGCTGTAAGTGATGAACTTTTACTTACAGCCCAAGGAGTAGAAACAATCCGGCGTAAATCTTATAAAAATGATTTAGGTCGCATAAAAGAACTTAGTCGCAAATTTGAAACAACTAAATTTGTTGTTGGCTTACCCAAAAATATGAATGGTACAGTCGGCGAACGATGCGAAATCGTCAAGGTATTCGCTATCAAATTAAAAGAAGATATACCCGAAGCAGAAATTATTTTCTGGGATGAAAGATTGTCTACTGTTGCTGCTGACCGGTATCTCCTTGAAGCAGATATTAGTCGTGCCAAACGCAAAAAAGTAATTGATAAAATGGCAGCCGTATTTATCCTACAGGGATATCTTGACAGTTTAAGATAATTGGAGAGATTATATATATATGATTAGAATTGACAGACGTGAAGCTGACCAAATGCGTCGCTTTAAAATAACAAAATACTTTCAAAAGTATCCTGCTGGTTCTGTTCTTATTGAAACTGGCAATACCAGAGTTATTTGTGCCGCTACTCTTACAGACGGTGTACCACCGTTTTTACGTGGCAGAGGTGTTGGTTGGCTCAACGCTGAATATTCTCTTTTACCTTCATCCACACTTACTCGCTCACCACGTGAAGCTGCACGTGGTCGCCAAAACGGCAGAACACAAGAAATTCAACGTCTTATTGGTCGTTGTCTTCGCAGTGTAATGGATTTTAAAGCACTTGGCGAACGAACTATTACTGTTGATTGTGATGTAATCCAAGCTGATGGAGGTACGCGTACTGCTTCTATCACAGGAGCATTTATTGCTCTAACTTTAGCACTAGAAACAATTTATGATCCGAAAAAACCATTTCCACTTAAGGATTTTCTAGCTGCTGTAAGTGTTGGACTGTCCAAAGATAACGAACCAATTTTAGATTTATGCTATGAAGAAGACTCGACTGCTATTGCCGATATGAACATTGTCATGACCGGCAGTGGCGAATTTGTGGAAATTCAGGGAACAGGAGAAAAACATCCATTCTCAAACAAACAATTTTCTCAAATGCTCGCTTTTGCTGAAAAAGGCATTGATGAGCTTATTTCTTATCAAAAAGATATTTTAGGTAATGATTTAGTTTGGAAAATAGGAAGGGTTCCTTAATATCAATGAAAAAAATTATTGTTGCAACTAAAAATCAAGGCAAAGTCAAAGAAATGATAACAGCCTTTAAAAATTTAAATGTAGAACTTCATTCTTTAAGTGAATTTGGCAAACTACCAGATGCAATAGAAGATGGCACAACTTTTGCAGAAAATGCACTAAAAAAAGCTTCATTTTATGCTAAAGAAACAGGCTATGCTTGCCTTGCAGATGATTCAGGTTTAGAAATAGATATACTTGAGGGAGCACCAGGTATTTATTCCGCTCGTTTTGCTGGTTTTCATGCTGATGATGAGGCTAATAATCAAAAAATGATAACTGAACTTGCTAAAAAAGGCGTAACCTCATCAGTTGCTCATTACGTATGCGCACTAACATTTGTTGATATAGACGGTTCTACTTTAAGCTGTGAAGGTCGTTGCTCTGGTCTTATTCGTAACTTTGCTAAAGGCAGTGGCGGTTTTGGTTATGACCCGTATTTTTATCTGCCTAAACTTGATAAAACAATGGCGGAAATTACACTTGAAGAAAAAAATGCTATTAGTCATCGTGGCTTAGCATTAAAAAATATGGAAAATAAATTGCGAGGCTATTTAAAATGAAATTAGGAATTATGAGTGACAGTCATTATAATTTGAATGCCATTGACAACGCTGTCTGTTTAGCTGATGATGTTGACTGCTGGTTTCATGCCGGAGATAGTATTGAAGATGCCAAGTATCTTGAAAAACTTTCTGGAAAAAAAGTATATGCCGTTACCGGCAATGTTGACTGGACTTATGAAGGCCCTAATAATCTTTTAGTAAGCATTGCCAGCATTAATATTTTTTTAACACATGGTCATGCTTATAATGTCAAAACTTCATTGGATTATTTAAATGAACAAATAGAAGATTTAAATGTTGATTTAATTATTTATGGACATAGTCATGTTGGTCTACAAAAAACAATTGGTAATAGATTATTTATAAATCCTGGTAGTGTATCTGAACCACGAGATGGTTTATTACCGTCATTTATGATAGCTACCGTGAAAAATAAACAAATTGACATTAAACGTATTTTTATAAAATAAAAAATTTTTATAGTCGAGACAAATATCTATAATCACATTCTATTTATATTTATCATCTTTATAGTTTAAGCCAATAATATAAATAAAGTATTTGTCGGTTTTTTTCTATAAATATATTTTATTTATAAAAATGAATAGCCTTCAACTTTAATAATATTAAGGCTTTATGGCTTTTTTAGTGTTGAAACAGTTCTAAAAATATGCTAAAATTTTCTTTACACAGAGATATTTTTATCTCACAAAATTGTAACGATACCGTCTCATATTTTGAACAATATTTTGTATATTATTAACTTGTGATACTTTGACTCTACTGAGCAAATTGTTTCTTACTTTCATAAAAGTAATGAAATGAATTGCTCTCTTATAAAACCGTGGGAGACACGGAGATGACTTACTTATATTATAATAATAATTGTATCAAGTAAGAAACTCCTACTTCTTAGCGCTAGCAAAAGAATAGGAGCACATCATTTTGAGATTGGACTAATCTCTCTTGCTAAAAGTTTTTACAAACTATGTCCTCAACCGTTCGTTCATAAACGGGGATTGCCTATAATATTTAGGAAGTTTAATATACACAATTAAACAATGAATAAAATTTAATCTATTGGAGGGGTTATGGTGCGTACAATCCAAGCAGAAACAATCACCCAAGAAGTAGCGCAGATGTGTAAAGAAGCTGCCTACTATTTACCAGGAGACGTTTTCGCCGCTTTAGAAAGAGGCAGACTCAGTGAACAGTCTCCAGTAGGCCGAGACGTACTCGACCAAATTATTGAAAATGCCAAAATCGCTAAAGCAGAAGACAGACCTATCTGCCAAGATACTGGCATGACTATCGTATTTGTTGAATTAGGTCAGGACGTTCATATTGAAGGTGGCAACTTAAATGATGCTATCAATGCTGGCGTAGCAAAAGGCTACACTGAAGGATATCTTCGCAAATCTGTTGTTGAAGAACCACTTTTCAATCGCAAAAACACTGGCAACAATACTCCTGCTGTTATTTACACAGAAGTTGTACCAGGCGACAAATTAACTATCCAAGTTGAACCAAAAGGTTTTGGTAGTGAAAACAAATCTGGTCTTAAAATGCTCGTACCAGCAGACGGCGTTAAGGGTGTTAAAAAAGCAGTTATGGACATCATCCTTCATGCAAGTTGCAATCCTTGCCCACCTATGGTTGTAGGTATTGGTATCGGCGGTACTATGGACCGTGCTGCTGTTATGTCCAAAAAAGCATTGCTTCGTCCAACTAACGTTCGCAACGCACATCCTGAATATGCAAAATTAGAAGAAGAACTTTTAGAAATGATTAATCAGACAGGTATCGGCCCACAGCTTGGCGGTACTACAAGTGCTCTCGCTGTAAATATCGAATGGGGTCCTACTCATATCGCCGGCCTTCCTGTTGCAGTAACTATTTGCTGTCATGCATGCCGTCATTCTAAACGTGTATTATAATTTATTCGGGAGGTACATTTAAATGGCTGAAAAAATTCGCATTACCACACCTTTGACTGAAGAACAGTCTCGTAAATTAAGAGCAGGCGACAGCGTTCTCATCAGTGGCGTTATTTATAGCGCACGTGATGCTGCTCATAAAGTTATGACGGAAGCTCTCGCTCGCGGAGAAAAACTTCCTATCGATTGGCATAACCAAATCGTTTATTACCTCGGACCAACCCCTGCAAAACCTGGTAACCCGATTGGCTCTTGCGGACCTACTACATCTGGTCGTATGGATGCTTATACTCCAACAATGCTCGAACAAGGCATTAAAGGTATGATTGGTAAAGGCTCTCGTGACAAAGCAGTTGTTGACTCCATGAAGAAAAATGGTGTTACTTACTTTGCTGCTGTTGGTGGTGCTGCTGCCCTCATTTCCAAATGCGTAAAAAAATATGAAGTAATCGCTTATCCTGAACTCGGACCTGAAGCACTTGCTGCTCTCACAGTTGAAGATTTTCCTGCAATTGTTGTAATCGACTCCGAAGGAAATAACTTCTACGAAATCGGTCAGGCTCCTTATCGTAAATTCGATATCGACCAAATTAAATAATTAAGCAAAATCCTGAGCTCCTTTTTTGGAGAAGGGCTCGGTTTATTTTGTCAACCGTGGGGCACACGGGGATAGCTCGTTGATACTGTATTCGGAGAATACTTGAGCGAGAAGCCCCCGCTTCTATGCAATGTATAGGCAGTGGGAGTATGTCACTAGAAGCTTTTTAGCATGTCATAAGTGTGTAAATTTTCCCTATGAAAATTAAAATGTACAGGAGGTTCAAGGATGATTCACACAACATTTTATGTTCGCAGACTTCACTCTATCTGCGGTATCGTTCCTGTAGGTTTATTCTTACTCGAACATATTTTAACAAACTCAATGGTATTGGGTGGACCTGCTCCATTCAACGCAGCAGTTGAGCGATTAGCAGCTATTCCACATGAAATTATGCTTCCTATGGAAATCTGCTTTATCTTAGTACCATTCCTTTTTCATGGTCTTTATGGTATTTATATTTTAATGCAGGCTAAAAATAATCCAAAAAGCTATGGTTATGCTCGTAACTGGAATTTCTTTTTCCAGAGAATAACTGCAATCGTTATTTTTCTTTTCTTGATTTGGCATGTTGTTTATCTCCGCATTATGGTAAAAGGTGGCGGTACTCCAATTTCCTTTGAATTATTACAGGCTTATTTTGCAAATCCTGTAATCTGGGCTGCTTACACAATCGCCATGATTGCTGCTATTTTCCATTTCTTTAACGGTCTTACTACATTTACAATGACTTGGGGTATCGCAAAAGGTCCTCGTATTCAGACTTTCTGCTATCGTTTATTCATGCTCATATTTGTAGTATTAGCCCTTTTAACTATTGCTTTCATGAGCATGTATTGGTTTTAATGTATAAATTTAGATATAAGGAGAGACTCACGTGAAATCTACCAAAAAAATCATCGTTGTCGGTGGCGGTTTATCCGGTCTTATGGCTACGATTAAAATTTGTGAATCTGGCGGTATTGTAGATTTATTCTCTTATTGCCCAGTAAAACGTTCTCACTCCCTCTGCGCACAGGGTGGTATTAACGCTTGTATGGACTCTAAAGGTGAACATGACACTATTTGGGACCATATCGACGATACAATCTATGGTGGCGACTTCTTAGCTGACCAGTTAGCTGTTAAAGGCATGTGTGAAAACGCTCCAAAACTTATTAAAATGTTCGACCGTATGGGCGTTCCTTTCACTCGTACTCCAGAAGGTAACCTCGACCTTCGTAACTTCGGTGGTGCAAAACATAAACGTACTTGCTTCGCTGGTGCTACAACAGGTCAACAGCTCCTTTATGCTCTCGATGAACAAGTTCGTAAACTCGAAGTAAAAGGAAAAGTAAAAAAATACGAATTCTGGGAATTCGTTCATATTATTAGAAATAAACAAGGTGTTTGCCGTGGTATCACAGCTCAGAACATGAATTCTATGGAAATTGTAGCATTCCCTGCTGATGCTGTAATTCTTGCAACTGGTGGTCCTGGTACGATTTTTGGTAAATGCACAGCTTCCACAATCTGCAACGGTTCCGCTGTTTCTGATGTTTATCAGGAAGGTGCTTACCTTGGTAACGTTGAATTTATCCAAATTCATCCTACAGCTATTCCAGGCGAAGATAAAAACCGCTTAATGTCTGAAGCTGCTCGTGGTGAAGGTGGTCGTATATGGACATATAAAGATGGCAAACCTTGGTATTTCCTCGAGGAAAAATATCCAGCTTATGGTAACCTCGTACCTCGTGATATTGCAGCTCGTGAAATTTACAAAGTTTGCGTTCATATGGGTCTTGGCATTAATGGCGAAAATCGCGTATATCTTGACCTTTCTCACATCGATGCTGATTACTTAAACCGCAAACTCGCTGGTATCATGGAAATTTACGAAGAATTCGTAGGTGATGATCCTCGTAAAGTTCCAATGCAGATTTTCCCTTCTATTCACTATTCTATGGGTGGTATTTGGGTAGACCGTAAACATAAAACAAATATTCCTGGTCTGTTCGCTTCTGGCGAATGCGACTATCAGTATCATGGTGCTAACCGTCTTGGTGCTAACTCCCTTCTTTCTGCAGCTCATTCTGGTACAATCTCTGGTCCAGAAGCAATTCGCTGGGCAAATGGCGATACTGTTTGGGAAATTGAAGGTAAAGTTCTCGCTGAAGATAATGGCGATGCATTAACTGATGAAGAACTCGCAGCTGCTAAACAGGCAACTGTTGATGAATTTGAAAAAATCATGAGTATGAATGGCGATGTAAACGCTCATATGCTTCATAAAGAATTATCCGACTTAATGCTTCGTTACTGCTTCGTTGAACGTATCAATAAAAACCTTGCATTCTGCTATGAAGAAATCAAGAAAGTCTTGAAAAAATGGGAACATATCGGTCTTACAGATAAAGGTCGTTGGGCAAACCAAGAAGCAATGTTTGTACGTCAGCTCCGCAATATGATTATTTACGCTATGGCAATTTGTAAAGCAGCTCTTATGCGTAATGAAAGTCGTGGTGCTCACTACAAAGAAGAATATCCAAACCGTGATGACGAACATTTCTTAAAGACAACTCTTGTTAGAATGGACCCAGAAACTTGTGAACCACAAATCACTTATATTGATTTTGATCACTCCTTAGTAAAACCTCGTCCACGTCGTTATGATATCGCTAAAGGAGGCAAAAAATAATGGCAGATACTAAAAAAACTGTTCATCTCATTATTGAACGTCAGGACAGTCCTACTAGTAAACCATATACTGAAGAATTTGAAATTCCTTATCGCCCGGCACTCAATGTTGTTGCTGCTTTAATGGAAATCCAGAAAAACCCTGTAACAAAAGACGGCAAAAAAACTACTCCAGTAGTTTGGGAATGCAACTGCTTAGAAAAAGTTTGCGGTGCTTGCATGATGGTTATCAACGGTCGTGCTCGTCAGGCTTGTGCAGCTCTTATTGATAAAATGCCACAACCAATCCGCATTGCTCCAGCTCGTACTTTCCCTGTAATCCGTGATCTTATAATCGACCGTACAGTTATGTTTGAAAGCCTCAAACGTATCCAAGGTTGGATTAATATTGATGGTAGCTGGGAAAACCGCGAAGCTCCTATTCAAAACCCATACACAGCTGCTACTGCATATGAAATTTCTCACTGCATGACTTGCGGTTGCTGTCTTGAAGCATGCCCTAACGTTGGTCCAAAATCCGACTTTATCGGACCTGCACCAACTGTACAAGCATACTTGTTCAACCTTCATCCATATGGTAAATTTGACAAAGAAAAACGTCTTAATGCCCTCATGGAAAAAGGCGGTATTACTAGCTGTGGTAACAGCCAAAACTGTGTACAAGTTTGTCCAAAACACATCAAATTGACAACTTATCTTGCTCAATTAAACCGTGATGTAAACAAACAAGCTCTTAGAAATATCTTCGATAAATAATATCAAAGATTATAAAATAAAAAGGTTATCTCGGTTCATTGTCAAATATTGGGGTAACATAGATAGGTAGAATTTTTTTCTACCTATCTTTTTATTTTTTTGAAGCATAGATTATTCTTTTTTTACCTGTCAAATCTTTTCACACCAAAACATATTCTTTTTAAAACTTTTATCTTCTTATTTTGTTAATTCAAAAAATGCTTCTTTTTTTTGCAACAAAATAAATAGGAAGTAAGAGAATTTTATCTTATCCCCACATTTATTATAGAATCCTTTTTGTGCATAAAAAATAATAAATTATAAAAATTTGCAATAATTACAGAGCTTTATTGTAATAAATTATATTTTTAGTGTATAATTGAACATAACAGAAAAAAATTTGCTTTGGAGGAATTATAATGGGATTGTTTTCTAAAATATTTGCGAGTGGAGCTAAAAATTTCATTTCACCAATGACAGGAAAGGTAGTAGCTATGGAAGATATTCCAGATCCTGCTTTTGCACAAAAAATGATGGGAGAAGGTTGCGGTATTGATTTAACGGATGGTACAGTAGTGGCTCCTTTCGATGCAGAAATAACAGCAGCTTATCCAACCGGACATGCTTTTGGATTAAAATCTAAAGAAGATGGTACTGAAATTTTAATTCATATAGGTATTGATACTGTAGATTTGGAAGGCGAAGGTTTTGATACGCATATTAAAAAGGGTGATAGTGTAAAACAGGGAGATGTGCTTGTTGTTGTTGATTTAGATATGGTAAGACAGACAGGAAAATCACTTATTTCCCCAATCGCTTTTACAGGTGATGAAAAAGTGGAAGTTTATAAAATTGGACAAAATGTCATTGCTGGTGAAAAAGGTCTTTTAAATTATGAATAAAAAATGTAAATATATTAAACCTCAACTTGTTTTAATAATAAATATATGATAATATCTTTATTAAATGATGATGTTTATCATAATATCTATTTGTACTATTAAACCCTGTAGGAATAGAGAAACCTACAGGGTTTTGTAATTAGAAGGAGGTTTTTTCATGAGGGATGATACGAAAAAGCTGAAACGTGGCTTGAAAAATCGTCATTTACAAATGATTGCACTGGGTGGAGCTATTGGGACAGGTCTTTTTTATGGTTCAGCAGCGACAATACAATTATCAGGGCCAGCGATTTCGTTATCTTATTTAATTGGTGGTTGTGTTATATTTTTTATCATGCGTATGCTTGGTGAAATGGCAGTAGATAATCCTGTTTCTGGTTCGTTTAGTGAGTATGCTAATACATATTGGCATGAATTTGTGGGATTTTTATCTGGTTGGAATTATTGGATGAACTATGTAATTGTAAGTATGGTTGAACTTACAGCCGTAGGTATTTATATAAATTATTGGTTTCCTGATGTGCCACAATGGTTATCTGCTCTTATTTGTTTAATGGTTATTACTGCAATCAATTTAATTAATGTGCGTATATACGGTGAATTTGAATTTTGTACAGCTATTATAAAAGTAGTGGCTATATGCTGTATGATAATTTTTGGTTTGTATATTATTTTTACAGATATGGGACCATTTCCTAATAATTTGAGTAATCTTTGGTCGCATGGCGGTTACTTGCCAAATGGTTGGTGGGGATTAGCGTTGTCCCTAGTAGTGGTAATGTTTTCCTTTGGGGGAATTGAATTGATTGGTATTACAGCTGGCGAAGCTGATGAACCGCAAAAATCCATTCCTAAGGCAATAAATCAAGTTATCGTGCGTATATTACTTTTTTATATTGGTACGCTTGTCGTACTTATGATTTTATATCCATGGAATGAAGTTGGTATGCAAGCTAGTCCATTCGTGCAAATTTTTTCTAATATTGGCATACCAGCAGCAGCTCATCTTCTCAATATTGTAGTACTTACAGCAGCAGTTTCAGTATATAATAGTGCTATTTATAGTAATTCACGTATGCTTTATGGTCTAGCAAGTCAAGGTAATGCGCCGAAAATTTTGACAGCCTTATCGCGTAATGGTGTACCACTGGTTGGTATTTTTGTTTCTTCTGGTATTACACTTATAGCCGTAGTGCTTAATTATCTTTTCCCTGGAAAAGTATTTATGTATCTTGTTTCTATTGCTGTAGCAGCTGTATTGGTAAGTTGGTTTATTATAGTAGTTACTCATTTAAAATTCAAGAAAGCTAAACAGCGCGAAGGCGTAGCTGATAAATTGCATTTTAAAGCTATTGGATATCCGCTTATCAATTATTTTTGTATTGCTTTTTTAATTTTTATTGCGATAATGATGTATCAAATACCAGATACTCAAATGGCACTATATATTTTGCCTATATGGTTGATTGTTTTAGCTATTGGTTATAGTCTGAAAAAGAAGAATAAGTGAAAAAACTCCCGATAATTGTAGCTGATTATCGGGGTTTTTTTATTTTTTATTTTTAGATATTAATTTTTGATACATTTTCATTAATTCAGCTACACATTGTATTTCACTCATATTTCGCCAATCAAAATTATATGCTTCCATTACAGCTTTATCATTTTCTTGATGTGCTTTGCGTAATTCTTTTGGCATAGTAAGCTCATCATATAAATCTGCTAAAGAAGCATTTGGATATAGATTTCTAGCATCTAAAATCATTTGAGCAGTTTTTTCTATTTTATTTTTTTGCTCTATTGTAGGATTACACCATGGAAAATTATTATAAACAATATTTATTGAATATCTATAGTCACTTTTTATCCTTCCACAAATAGCACGTATCCAAGCCATATGAACATTTGAAGATAAAATACCTAGCATATACAAATTTGCATTAGGTATTATTAAATTTGCATCGCTACAAATAATGTCTTTATCCATATAGCCAACAGGTATATATCTCCTATCTCCTGAAGAATGTGCTGGTATTATTAAATAATTACTTTCAGGTTGACGTATTTCTCCAAATAAATAAGGAATAACAGCTAATTCTCTAGTAGCTTTACGACTACTTTCTGAACGTATCTTTTGTACATTTTCTATAGCTGATTTTATTGGTGAGATATCTCTATATTCTTGAGGAGAAATATCTTTTAACCATAAGCAATATCGTTTTTTATTATGAAGAAATTCTGTTGCTCCCATAAATTGTTTAAATAATTTTTCAGCTTTAGGATATTTTTGTATAATTTCATTTTTAGCTTCTTCTGAATAATTACTAAGATTGCCTTTATCATTTGGCATACTACCAAACATCATTTTTGGAACAGTAGATAAAGATTTTTTTCTGTTATTTATAAAAACATTAGGAGCATTTAATAGATAAGCATTAATATTTTCTACTATTTGAACTCTATTATCATTGCTATATAATTTTTTTAAATGATTAGATTTGTCTCTACTAAAGCCAATTATTACACAATGAACATGAGCTTTTGTACTAGCTTCATTATCCCAAACAAAAGTACGATAAGCAAAATCAAATTGTATGCCACTATCAAATAATGGTTTCCATAATATAGGAACAGCTTCACCTTGAGTAATAGAATTTGTTGATACTAATGCTGATTTTATAAATGTATTGTACATAAAATCAGAGGATTTTTTATACCAACAACTTACATAATCTAAATTTCCTATACCTTTCCAACCGTTAAAAATATTATTAACATCTTCTTTTTGACTTTTACTCATTAATCTAGCACCGATAAAAGGTGGATTGCCCATAATATAATTTAATTTTTCTTTAGTAATTACATCTTGCCAATTCATACGTAAAGCATTACCTTCTATAATATAAGCATTTGTTTTTAATGGCAAAAAATCTAAATCCATATGAACAATATTTTCTGTTTCCTTCATCATTTGATTTTCTGCAATCCATAGAGCTGTTTTTGCTACATTAACTGCAAAATCGTTGATTTCTATACCATAAAATTGACTTATAGATACTTTAATTAAATTATATTGATGTATATCTGTAATTAAACCAGCAAGTGTAGCACCTTTACCTTCTGTTTGTAAAAGTTCTTTTAAAACTTCATTTTCTAATCTACGTAATGATAAATAAGTTTCAGTAAGAAAATTTCCCGAACCGCAAGCAGGATCTAAAAAAGTTAAGCTAGCTAATTTATTTTGAAATTCTTTTAATTTTTGTTTGCGTAATTTTTTTATAGATTTTATTTCTGCAAATTCTGCTTTTAATTCATCTAAAAATAACGGATCAATTACTTTATGTATATTTTCTATCGATGTATAGTGCATACCTCCACTACGACGAGTTTGTGGATTTAATGTACTTTCAAATACTGCTCCAAAAATAGTAGGGCTAATCATACTCCAATCAAAATGTTCACTGCAATCTTTTATTAATAAGTCTATTATTTCATCATTAAATTGAGGTATTTCTATATTCTCTTGAGCAAATAAACCTCCATTAACATAAGGAAAAATTTTTAAATCATCTTCAAGATATGGATCTCTATCTTCTTCTTTTGTATCTAAAATTTTAAATAAGTCTATAATGGCTTTACGAACTTTATTTTTAGGAATACTTTGTAAATAATCATGGAACATAGCATGTTTACCAAAAATCCCTGCATCTTCTGCATATAAACAAAATACTAGTCTTACACATAATATATTCAAACTTTTTAATGAGCTTATATTATTTGGTTCAATATATTGATTTAATAAAGCATTATATAATCGTCCTACTAATTCACCAGCTTTTATAGATATATCTTCTTCTCTTTTTATATGTTTATCTTCAGTATTAACTATAAAATTTAAACGATAATATTCTTTTGATAGATTTTTTAATAATAATTCTTCGGGTTCTCCTTGTGGATCTTCCATATCATAAATCAAAAATGACAAAAAATTACATGTAATGATATATCTAGGTCGTTTAGAATATGGTAAATTTGCTGAATAGCGTTTCGCTTGTTGAAATGGTGATAATAAAGAGCCATCAGATTGTTTTATAGCTTTTCGTAAATTTTTATTACTATCTTTTTGTTCAATTAAAACATGAGTTGTTTCTATCATACCGTCTATAAAACTTGTATGATCCATCATTACTTTATCTTCAAATTTTATAAATTTTTCAGGTTCTGCTACACCTAATACATCTCTTAACAAAGATAGCCAAAATGCTTGACTTTCTCCCTTTTCGTAGCCTTTGTCCTTCCAATATTCAGCGAAAGCTTTGGCTTTCTTACTTTGTTTTGTTATGTTCATAGTTTATAAACCTCGATATAAAATATATTCTTTTATTTATATAAGTTTAACATATATAAGATATTTCATGTAAAATATTTAAAAAGTTTTAATGTATTTGAGCACTTAACAAAAAAACTGCACCTTGAAAGTTGTTTTGTCCAACTTTTGGGATGCAGTTTTTTGTTAAAATTTTTATTTAATTTACATGTCTTTTATTGGAATAGGACCACGCGACATGGCAAGTGTACCAGTGCGAGCGACTTCAATAATGCCATAATCTTTAAGCATTTCACAAATAGCATCAATTTTAGTATGATTACCAGTTGATTCAATTACGAGAGTTTCTCGGTTTACATCAACGATTTTAGCACGGAATATATTTACAATATTAACGATATCATTGCGAGTAGCTGGATTAGCTTTTACTTTTATCATAACGAGTTCACGATTGATAGAGTCAATATGAGTAAGGTTTACGATTTTTATAACATTGATTAATTTATTTATCTGTTTCATGACTTGTTCTACTTCATTTTCGCTATCAGCAGTGAGAACAAAGCTCATGCGTGTAACGTTTTCTTCTTCAGTATAGCCTACAGATAATGTATTAATATTAAATGAGCGACGGCTGATTAAAGAAACGATATGGCTTAAAACGCCAGGAGTATCTTCAGCTAATAAGGTTAATTGATATTTCATTGTTCTGCCTCCAATACCATTTGGTCAAGTCGTCCACCAGCTGGAACCATAGGGAATACATTTTCTTCATCAGGAATTAAAACATCGATTAAAACTGCACCTTCAGAATTTAAAATGTCAGTGAATTTTTCTTTAAAAGCAGCTTTAGTATCAAGTCGATATCCTTTTACTCCCATTGCTTCAGCTAGTTTTACTAAATCTGTTTTTCCACGTAAAACGGAATGAGCATAATGACGATTGTAAAACATACGTTGCCATTGTGCAACCATACCGAGCATATGATTGTTTAAGACGATTATTTTTATATCTAAATCATTATCTGCGAGTGTAGCAAATTCTTGACAGTTCATCATAATACTACCATCGCCAGTGAAGAGTACTACTTTTTTATCTGGGTTGGCAAGTTTTGTACCGATAGCTGCTGGCAAACCAAAGCCCATAGTGCCAAGACCGCCAGAAGTGATGAAGGTACGTTCTTTTTGGAAATTATAATATTGTGCTGCCCACATTTGATGTTGTCCGACATCAGTAACAATAATAGTATTTTCATCAGATACATCACTTACAGCAGTAATTACTTCTTCTGGCATAATATATTCACTGTTTTTGTGGAAAAGTAAAGGATTGTTCTTTTTAACATCAAATATATAATCACGCCAAGGTTGATAAAGTCCTTTTAATTTATCGCCAATAACAGAAAGTTTAGCAGCAAAAAGTGGTAAAGACCAACGAAGGTCACCGACAACAGGATAATCTACCATAACATTTTTGTTGATTTCTGCACTATCAATATCGAAATGAGCAATTTTGGCATTTGGAGCAAAATCGGAAGTTTTGCTTGTAACACGGTCATCGAAGCGCGCACCTATGCCGATTAATAAATCTGCTTCCATAACAGCTGTATTAGCAAAATATGTGCCGTGCATACCAACCATACCAAGAGATTCAGGCATATCACAAGGAAGAGAACCTCTACCCATTAAGCTTTCAACGACAGGAATACCTGTTGCTTTGGCAATTTGGCGTATATATGGCGCAGTATTGGAAATAATAACGCCACCACCAACAAATATTACAGGTTTTTCTGCTTCTTGCATAGCTATAATTAAATTATCTATATCCTGTGTATTGCCTTCTGTTTTTGGATGATAACCAGGTAAATTAACTTTATCTGGATATGAAAAATCAATTTCTGCTTCAAATACATCTTTAGCAATATCAATAACGACAGGGCCTGGTCTACCTGTAGAGGCGATATAAAAAGCTTCTTTGAATATTCTTGGTAAGTCTTCAACTTTTTTTATAAGATAATTATGTTTGGTAACTGGAGCAGTGATACCGCAGATATCAGCTTCTTGGAAAGCATCGCGACCGATAAGGTGAGTTGCTACCTGTCCAGTGATACACACAAGTGGAATAGAGTCAATATTAGCCGTAGCAATACCAGTGACTAAGTTAGCAGCTCCAGGGCCAGATGTCGCAAAACATACGCCTACTTTACCTGTGGAACGAGCATAACCGTCAGCTGCATGGACAGCACCTTGTTCATGTTTTGTCAGAATGTGGCGTAAATTACTTTGATATAAAGCATCATACAAAGTTAAAACAGCTCCGCCCGGATAACCAAAAACAAGGTCAACATTTTCTTTTTTCAGACATTCAATAATTGCCTGAGCACCGTTCATTCTCATATGTCCTCCTTCATGCTATATAAATACTTTTATAAATTGTTAGAATTTTTTATGGTGAAAAAAAGAGACGCTTAGCAGCATCTCTTTTTTTGCTTATAATAATCGCCGCAATATCAGTTGTTGATAAGTTTGTCAGAATCATTCCAGCTGTAAAGTTTGCGAAGTTCTGCACCGACCTTTTCACATTCATGTTCAGCAGCTTTTTTGCGCATAGCAAGGAAATGCGCATTGCCAGTGAGATTTTCAGTGAGCCAATTTTTAGCAAATGTACCATCTTGAATGTCGCTGAGAATTTTTTTCATAGCTTTCTTAGTTTCTTCAGTGATGATTTTTGGACCAGTAATGTAATCGCCGTATTCAGCAGTATTGGAAATGGAATAACGCATTCCAGCAAAACCGCTTTCATAAATGAGGTCAACTATAAGTTTCATTTCATGAATACATTCAAAATAAGCATTACGTGGGTCGTAACCTGCTTCAACGAGTGTTTCAAAGCCAGCCTGCATTAATGCGCAAACACCACCGCAAAGTACTGCTTGTTCACCAAAGAGGTCAGTTTCTGTTTCGGTTTTGAATGTAGTTTCAAGAACACCAGCTCTAGAGCAACCAAGACCGCTAGCATAAGCAAGTGCAAGGTCTAAAGCGTTTCCTGTAGCATCTTGATATACAGCAACGAGGCAAGGAGTACCACGACCTATTAAATATTCGCTTCTTACAGTATGACCAGGAGCTTTTGGTGCAATCATAGTAACATCAACATCTTTTGGTGGAACGATTTGATTAAAATGAATTGCGAAACCATGTGCGAACATGAGCATTTTGCCTGCTGTTAAGTTTGGTTCGATAGATTCTTTATACATTTTAGCTTGTTTTTCATCGTTGATTAAAATCATGATGATATCAGCTTGTGCAGCAGCTTCAGCAGCTGTGTAAACTTTAAATCCCTGAGCTTCAGCTTTTGCCCAAGATTTACTGCCTTTATAGAGACCGACAATTACATCACAGCCGGATTCTTTCAAATTTAACGCATGTGCATGACCTTGGCTACCATAGCCGATGACAGCAATTTTCTTACCCTTCAATAAATTAAGGTTACAATCTTCTTGATAATAAATTTTTGCCATAATAAAAAAACTCTCCTTTATGTATACTTTAGTATACGTATGATTAATGCAAACATACATTTTATAAATATAATAAAAATCCGCCCCTAATAACTAAGGGACGGACTATTATAAGCCGTGGTACCACCCAAATTTTGTCGACAGATGACAACACTCAGAATACATTTATGTTCTAAAATGTATCTTCCGATAACGAGGAAAACCGTTTTAATCTACTGAGTATACACCGTTCAATTAAAAACCTCCCAGATGATGTTCATTATAGTATCACACCGATTTACACCAACCATCGACTCTCTGTAGCTTTTTACTATTAATTACTTGTCTGTTCACTGGATTTATTATATCTAATTTCATGTTTACAACTTTACGTTATGTATACCTTAAACTATTCAATATAATTTGTCAAGTGTTTTTTTGAAAACGAATTGAGTCATCATGAGATGAAAGCAGGAAATACAAGGATTTTTGTAAATTTGTAAAATGTATTTAAAATAAGGAATAAAAGTCAATAAAGTTTTACTAAATGCGAGCGTAAAGCCTCTAAATTTATTTATGGGGATATAAACTCGCTAAAAAACAATGATTCGGTATCATTGTTTTTTTATTGTATTATATATTTAATAATTATATAATATTTTTATGAAATATAAATCAAATAATAATACAGTATAGAAAAGTAGGTGATTGTAATGAGAACATATATTTTTAAACTTTATACAGCAAAAAGAAATAAAAAACTTCATAAAGTTATTAATATAGCCGGAATTATCTACAATCACTGTATTGCTTTGCATAAGCGATATTATCGTTTATTTAAAAAATCTCTTAATATCTATAAGCTTCAAAAACATTTAACTAAACTTAAGAAAATAGGTAAATTTAACTATTTTAAAAAAGTAGGCTCGCAAGCTATTCAAGACATAACTCAAAGAATAGACCGTGCTTATAAATTATTTTTTAGAAATTTAAAACATAAAATTCGTACAGCACCACCATCTTTTAAAAAGATACGAAAATATAAATCATTCACGCTCAAACAAGCATTAAAACAATAACAATTAAACGTGATACTTTACTTTATTTTGCTTGTGAAACTAACGAGAATAAAGTTTTAGCAAGAACAGGTAAAA
>C._urophasianus_2_cecum__coassemble_63_pt1 | contig 32501 bp, 29 predicted proteins | sample C__urophasianus_2_cecum__metabat2_low_PE_006 | metagenome-assembled genome bin C | reverse complement strand
CATCTGGTGGAAAAATGGTCTGGAATGAAGAATTAAAAAGAGAAATCCCTGAAGGTTGGGAAGTAGTTACTTTAGAAGATTTTGGAACTTTAGGAAATGGTATTAATTATGATAAAAAGATATCAGGTGATAAAGAATATAAAATAGTTAATGTAAAAAATATTTCAGATTCTACTTTATTATTGGATAAAGAAAAATTAGATAGAATATATTTGCCATCTGAATTGGCAGATAAATATCGTATAAATAAAAATGATATTCTAATTGCAAGGAGCGGTATTCCAGGTGCAATAAGAGTATTAAAAATAGATACCATTGAAAATATAATATATTGTGGTTTTATAATATGTTTAAGGTTAGATGATGAATTATATAAGAATTATTTGGTATATAAATTAAAAGACTATGAAAATACAAAAGCTACTACTTCTGGTGGAACTGTAATGCAAAATGTTAATCAACAAACATTAAGGCAAATAAAATTTCCTGTACCTAATGAAGCAACTATTAAAATCTTTAATAAAAAAATAGATATAATATGGAATTGTATACAAAAAAACATAAATGAAAATCAAGAACTTACTTCATTAAGAGATTTTCTTTTACCGTTATTGATGAATGGGCAGGTTGGATTTAAAGAAGATAAAGCTTAGGGCTGATAAATAAAGCCTTCAGTGATTTTTCGTAGAGTGGGAATTTTTCTTTAGAAGTATTAAAATTAACAACATAAGATGTTTTTTTAGCAATTATATTTTACCGAAAAAAATGAGATTATGCTTCTGTTTTGGCAAAAAAATAAATGTCAAAGTGAGAGAATTTTCTCTAACCCCAACATTTATTATAGAACCCCTTTTTTTCATGTTCATGAAGAAACAAAATAAAAAGAAAAGATAGGTAGAGAAAGATTCTACCTATCTATGTTATCCCAACATTTTACAAAGAGCTAAAAACAGCCTAAAAGCATAAAGCTAAAAGGCTGTTTTCATTTTCATACGCGTATATTATAAAATCTCGAACTTAAAATTAGATAGTATGAACGCGAATTGTGCTTGTGCTACCTTCGCCAAATTTCATACCGGAAGTGATAACTGTTTTATCGCCCTGTTTTACAATACCTTTACGAACAGCAGCAGCAGTTGCAGTTGCAATCATTTCATCAACATCATCCCAAGCTTTACCTTCGATTGGAACAACGCCCCAACGTAAGTTAAGATGACGAGCTACACGTTCATTAGGAGTATAAGCAACGATTGTAGCTTTCGGACGATATTTAGATACTACTTTAGAAGTATAACCGCTTTCTGTTGGAGTAATGATAGCCTGAGCACTAAGTTCATAAGCCATCTGAACTGTAGCATGAGCGATAACGTCAGTAGTAGTAATGTTGTGATGAGTGAAACCTCTGGATACGAAGAGTTGTTTGTATTCAAGAGCTTGTTCAACACGTTTAGCAATAGTGTTCATTGTAGAAACTGCTTCTAATGGATAATCACCATTTGCAGATTCGCCAGAAAGCATGATAGCATCTGCGCCGTCGAAAATAGCATTAGCAACGTCGGAAGCTTCTGCACGAGTTGGGCGTGGGTTAGAAGTCATGGATTCAAGCATCTGAGTTGCAACGATAACTGGTTTACCAAGTTTGTTGCATTTTTTGATGATATCTTTCTGAATAAGTGGAACATCTTCAGCAGGCATTTCAACACCGAGGTCACCACGAGCAACCATAATACCGTCAGATGCAGCAATGATAGCATCAATGTTTTTAACAGCTTCAGCACATTCAATTTTGGAAATAATTTCCATATGTCCACCATGTTCTTTAATCAAAGAACGAATAGCTTCAACGTCTGCAGCACGCTGAATGAAAGAAGCAGCTACGAAATCCATATCATGTTCAATACCAAAAATGATATCGCTTCTGTCTTGTTCGGAAATAGCAGGAAGACCAAGAGATACACCAGGAGCAGCAGCACGTTTACGAGTGCTCATAGGACCATCATTTAAAATTGTGCAAACGATATCTTTGCCTACAATTTCATCAACATGAAGAGCTACAAGACCATCAGAAAGCAATAAAGTGTTACCAGGTTTTACTTCTGTGTAAAGTTTTTTGTGGTTGATAGAAACATGAGTTTCATCGCCTGGAATATCTTCATTAGTTAAAGTGAATTTATGACCTGCTTTAAGGAATACTTTTCCTTCAGCAAAATCGCCGAGACGCATTTCAGGTCCTTTAGTATCAAGCATTAAAGAAATAGTTATGCCAAGTTTTTTAGCAGTTTCTTTTACATGATTAATACGAGCTTCATGTTCAGCGTAATCGCCATGAGAGAAATTGAAACGAGCAACATTCATACCGTTTTCAATAACTTTTTCTAAAAGGCCATCACCCTTGTCATAGTTTGGACCCATTGTGCAAACGACTTTTGTTTTCTTTAACATTTTTTTATCCCCACCTAAATAAAATTTAAAAATTATTTACTCATTGCTTCCTGAACAGCTACAGCTACGGCTACGCTAGCACCAACCATAGGATTGTTACCCATACCGATGAGACCCATCATTTCAACATGAGCAGGTACAGAAGAAGAACCAGCAAATTGAGCATCAGAGTGCATACGACCCATAGTATCAGTCATACCATAGGAAGCAGGGCCTGCTGCCATATTATCTGGATGAAGTGTTCTACCAGTACCACCGCCAGATGCAACGGAAAAGTATTTTTTACCCTTTTCAATACATTCTTTTTTGTAGCAACCTGCTACTGGATGCTGGAAACGGGTAGGATTAGTAGAGTTACCAGTAATAGAGATGTCAACATCTTCTTTATGCATGATGGCAACACCTTCCTGAACGCTATCTGCACCATAGCATTTGATAGCAGCACGTTCACCAGTGGAATAAGGAGTTTCATTAACCACTTTAAGGTCACCAGTTGCATAATCATACTGAGTCTGAACATAAGTGAAACCATTTATACGGGAGATGATCTGAGCGGCATCTTTGCCAAGACCATTTAAAATAACTTTCAAAGGAGCAGTTCTAACTTTATTTGCAGTTTTAGCGATACCAATAGCACCTTCAGCTGCAGCAAAAGATTCATGACCAGCAAGGAAAGCAAAGCATTTTGCATCTTCGCTTAAAAGCATAGAAGCAAGATTACCATGACCTAAACCAACTTTTCTGTTTTCAGCAACAGAGCCAGGAATACAGAAAGCTTGAAGACCTTCACCAATGATTTTAGCAGCTTCAACAGCTTTTGTACAACCTTTTTTTATAGCCATAGCTGCACCTACAGTGTAAGCCCAGCAAGCGTTTTCAAAGCAGATAGGCTGAATACCTCTAACGATACCGGCAACATCAATGCCTTTATCGTCACAGATTTTTTTAGCTTCTTCTAAAGAAGAAATACCATAGCCGTCTAAAGCTTTGTTAATTTTATCAATACGACGTTCGTAACTTTCAAACAATGCCATTTAATTTCATTCCTTCCTAAATTTATTATTCTTTACGAGGGTCTACGTATCTTGCAGCTTCAGCAAAACGGCCATAAGTACCTTTTGCTTTTTCTAAAGCTTCTTGAGCAGGAATACCTTTTTTCGTAATCATTTCCATCATTTTGCCAAGATGAACGAATTCATAACCAATGATACGGTCTTCTGCATCAAGAGCAATTCTTGTTACATAACCTTCAGCAAGTTCAAGATAACGAGAACCTTTAGCAAGTGTACCGTACATAGTACCAACCTGACTTCTTAAACCTTTACCAAGGTCTTCAAGACCAGCACCGATTGGAAGTCCGCCTTCAGAAAATGCAGTCTGACTTCTACCATATACGATTTGGAGGAATAATTCTCTCATAGCTGTATTGATAGCATCACAAACAAGGTCAGTATTTAATGCTTCAAGAATAGTTTTACCAGGAAGAATTTCAGAAGCCATAGCTGCGGAATGAGTCATACCAGAACAACCAATAGTTTCAACTAATGCTTCTTGGATGATACCATCTTTAACATTAAGTGTTAATTTGCAAGCACCTTGTTGAGGAGCACACCAGCCAACACCATGAGTTAAACCACTGATATCTTTGATTTCTTTAGCCTGTACCCATTTGCCTTCTTCAGGAATTGGAGCTGGGCCATGTTTTTCAATGCCTTTTGCCACACATGTCATGTTAGACACTTCTTGTGAATAGATCATCTTTTTTTCCTCTCCTTATATATAATATACACATTTTATACACGATATACATTATAGCATTATATCCTAACATTATTCAAGTTTATGATATTAAGTTGGACAAATTCATTTAAATTTAGTCAATTAAAGATTTACCAGTCATTTCAGCTGGAACTTCAAGACCTGCTAAAGTAAGTAATGTTGGTGCTATATCGCATAATGCGCCATTTCTAACTTCTTTAACTTTATCAGATACCACGATGAATGGAACTGGATTTGTAGTATGTGCTGTAAATGGTTCGTTTGTTTCTTCATCAACCATTTTTTCAGCATTACCATGGTCAGCTGTAATACATACACTACCACCAACTTGTCTAATAGCATCTACAAAACGACCAACACAAGTATCAACAGTTTCAACAGCTTTAACAGCTGCTTCCATTACGCCTGTGTGACCAACCATATCACCATTAGCATAGTTCAAAATAATGAAATCATATTTTTTAGATAAAATAGCTTCAACAACTTTATCTGTAACTTCAATAGCACTCATTTCAGGTTGTAAATCATAAGTTGCAACTTTTGGTGATGGTACTAAAATACGGTCTTCACCTTCATATGGCTGTTCTACACCACCATTGAAGAAAAATGTTACATGAGCGTATTTTTCAGTTTCAGCAATACGAAGTTGAGTATATCCAAGTTTGCTTACATATTCACCTAAAGTATTAGTCAATACTTCTGGTTTATAAGCAATTTCTACATTCATACCCTTTTCATATTGAGTCATTGTCACAAAAGGAATTTTTAAATCTTCATTGCGAGCAAATCCATCAAAAGTTGTATCAGTGAAAGCATGAGTAAGCTCACGAGCACGGTCAGGACGAAAATTATAGAAAATAGCGCCATCGCCATTTGCCATACCGGCATAATCACCAACTACTACAGGAACAACAAATTCATCTGTAGTATCTTCTTCATAAGAATTTTTAATTGCAACAGCTGATGTAGGTTGATGTACACCATTTGCCATAGCAATTGCTTCATATGCTTTTTGAACACGGTCCCAACGTTTATCACGGTCCATAGCATAGTAACGACCAGAAATAGTAGCGATTTGACCTACACCAATTTCTTTAAGTTTCGCTTCAAGCTGTTCCAAATATTCAGCAGCACTAGAAGGTGGAACATCACGACCATCAAGAAAAGCATGAACGTAAACCTTTTCTAAACCTTCTTGTTTTGCTAATTGAAGCAGTGCATAAAGATGAGTATTATGACTATGAACACCACCGTCAGATAATAAGCCCATTAAATGAAGTGCGCCATTGTTTTTCTTTATTGCATTAATAACATCTAAAAATGCAGGATTTTTAAAGAATGCACCTTCACGAATAGCTTTTGTGATACGTGTCAATTCTTGATAAACAATACGACCAGCACCGATGTTAGTATGCCCAACTTCAGAGTTACCCATCTGACCGTCTGGTAAACCTACTGCTTCACCAGAACAAGCGAGTTGTGCATGAGGATATTTAGCAGTTAATCCGTCAATAACAGGAGTTTTACCTACATTAACAGCATTTGTTGTACTGCCAGCTACGCCAATTCCCCAACCATCCATAATAATCAGTGCAACAGGAGCATTAAGTTTAGACATTATTACATTACCTCATTCGATAAATTTTAAATGGCATAGCACTCAATCATTCGGGTAAATAATTGAGTGCTTCCCGTTTAAAACGGGCAATCCCCATGTGCCACACGGTTTTTTTACTTTTTTAGGGATAAAAAACTTATTTAAAGTTAACAATTGCACTAAAATCAGCAGCTTTTAAAGAAGCACCACCAACAAGTGCACCGTCAACATTAGGTTTTTGCATTAAACCATCAATAGTTGCAGGTTTTACGCTTCCGCCATACTGAATACGAACAGCATCGGCAGTAGCTTCATCAAACATAGCTTTTACAGTTTCACGAATGCAAGCGCAAACTTCTTCAGCTTGTTCAAATGTAGCAGTTTTGCCGGTACCAATAGCCCAAATTGGTTCATAAGCGATAACAAGACCAGCAACTTGTTGAGCAGTCAAACCTTCAAGAGCAGCTTTAATTTGACCGCTTACAAAATCATTAGTAGTACCAGCTTCACGAGTTTCTAAAGTTTCACCACAGCAAATAATTGGAGTAATACCAGCAGCAAGAGCAGCTTTAGCACGTTTATTTACATATTCATCAGTTTCACCAAACATTTCACGACGTTCAGAGTGACCGATTACAACGTATTCAACACCGAGTTCAGTGAGCATTTCAGCAGAAATTTCACCAGTGAATGCACCGCTTTTTTCCCAATGAACATTTTGTGCACCAACATGAATATTAGTACCTTTTACAGCTTCACAAACAGCAGAAAGAGCAGTAAATGTAGGGCAAACTACGATATCAACAGTAGCATTGTCTTTTACAAGTGGAGCTAAATCTTTAACAAGAGTAACACCTGCAGCTGCAGTATTATTCATTTTCCAGTTACCAGCAATAATAGGTTTACGCATTACAAAATCAACCTCTTCTTAAATTATTATTTTTAATGTAATTATTTGTCAGCAATAGCTGCAATACCAGGCATTGGTTTACCTTCAAGGAATTCCAAAGTAGCACCGCCACCAGTAGAAATATGAGAAATTTTGTCAGAAAGACCAGTTTTCTTGAGAGCTGCGATAGAGTCGCCACCACCAACAATGCTAGTTCCTTCAGATTCAGCAACAGCATGAGCGATTTCTTCTGTTCCTTTAGCAAAAGCATCAAATTCAAATACGCCCATAGGTCCGTTCCAAACAATTGTTTTTGCATTTTTAACTGCTTCTTCACATTCTGCACTGAATTTATTATCTAAAATCATCCAGTCAGCTGGAACTTCATCAACAGATACAGTTTTGTGATTTGCATCAGCTGCAAATTTATCAGCTACAACTACTTCAGCAGGAAGGAATACTTTTACGCCTTTTTCTTCAGCTTTAGCTAAAAGTTCTTTAGCAAGAGGTAATTTTTCTTCTTCGAATAAAGAAGAACCGATACCTTTACCCTGAGCAGCAAGGAAAGTATTAGCCATACCGCCACCGATTACTACAGCATCAGCTTTTTCTAATAAGTTAGAGATAACACCGATTTTATCAGAAACTTTTGCACCACCGATAATAGCAACAAATGGACGTTGTGGATTAGATAATGCAGTACCGATGAACTGAATTTCTTTTTCAATCAAGAAACCAGCAACAACTTCAACATATTGAGCGATACCAGCATTAGAAGCATGTGCTCTGTGAGATACACCAAAAGCATCATCAACAGCAACATCAGCCAAAGAAGCGAGTTGTTTTGCAAATTCAGGATTGTTTTTAGTTTCTTCGTTATGATAACGGAGGTTTTCAAGTAATAATACTTCGCCTGGTTTTAAATCAGCAGCAGCTTTTTCAGCAGCTTCACCGACACAATCTTCAGCATATTTAACTTCTTTACCTAAAAGTTCAGAAAGTCTTTTAACAATTGGTTTAACAGACAATTCTGGAACTCTTTGTCCTTTTGGACGACCAACATGGCAAGCAAGAATTAAAGCTGCATTATGTTCTAACAGATAATTTAAAGTAGGTAATGTAGCACGAATACGTTTGTCATTAGTAATATTTTGGTTTTCATCCATAGGTACGTTAAAATCAACGCGGATAAAGACTTTTTTACCATTTACATCAATGTCTCTGATAGATTTCTTATTCATTAATAAAACCCTCCGTAAATTCAAAATAGGACCGGCCTTTTTAAGACCGGTCCATAAAAGGCTGCACAAATCAAATTACTTAAGTTCAGCGAAGTATTTAATTGTACGAACCATCTGGCTAGTGTAGCTGTTTTCGTTATCATACCATGCAACAACTTGAACTAAAGAGTTGCCATCTTCCATTTTGGAAACCATAGTCTGAGTTGCATCGAATAAAGAACCATATCTCATACCAACGATATCGCTAGAAACGAGTTGTTCTTCAGTGTAACCGAAGGATTCAGTGGAAGCAGCTTTCATAGCAGCGTTGATACCTTCAACAGTTACTTCACCTTTTACAACTGCTACTAAAATAGTAGTAGAACCAGTAGGGGTAGGAACGCGCTGTGCAGAGCCGATTAATTTACCATTTAATTCTGGAATAACAAGACCGATTGCTTTTGCAGCACCAGTGGAGTTAGGAACGATGTTAATAGCTGCAGCACGGGAACGTCTTAAATCACCTTTGCGCTGTGGACCATCAAGAGTCATCTGGTCGCCAGTGTAAGCATGAACAGTAGTCATGATACCACTCTGGATAGGAGCAAATTTGTTAAGAGCGTTAGCCATTGGAGCTAAGCAGTTAGTTGTGCAAGAAGCAGCGGAAATAACTGTATCGCTAGCTTTTAAAGTTTCATGGTTTACATTGTAAACGATAGTAGGAAGATCATTACCAGCAGGAGCAGAGATAACAACTTTTTTAGCGCCAGCTTTGATATGAGCTTCTGCTTTAGCTTTGGAAGCGAAGAAACCAGTGCATTCCAAAACAACGTCTACATCAAGTTCGCCCCAAGGTAATTCTTCAGGATTTGGTTTAGCATAAATAGTGATTTCTTTACCATTTACAGTAATAGAATTTTCACCAGCTACAACGCTATCAGCATATTTATATCTGCCCTGAGTAGAATCATATTTGAGAAGATGAGCAAGCATTTTAGGACTTGTTAAGTCGTTGATTGCAACAACTTCATAACCTTCTGCATCGAACATTTGTCTGAAAGCGAGACGACCAATACGGCCGAAACCATTAATAGCAACTTTAACTGCCATTTAAAAATACCCCCTAAAAAGTAAAAAAATTTTTCCAGCTTAACTGGAATAATATTTAACTAAAACTTGTAGTTATACAAATTTTAGTTGATAACATGGAAAGAAACTTAACTAATATATAAATCAAATAAATTATGTAACTTCTTATTAGACATATACTTACAAGTTTTCTACTAAAATTATAATACAATAAATAACATCAAATTGTCAATAATTCCAAGTATTTTTTTACAGTATATTTATAAAGCCATACATAAAACAAATTTATCTTTCAGTTTGTTCTTTTCTCTTAGTATATTCTATTCTCCATTAAATAAAAAAAAACCTGCTTTATATTGAAAAAAATATAGTATAAAGCAGATTTTTTACCAAACTTTTACAAAAAGAAATTATAAGCCAAATTTTTTAGCTGTTTGAACAACAATAGCACATTCACAACGTTTCTTCTGTAATTCACAACCAAGTTCATACGGTTCATGAATATTACCATGGAATAAATCCGCATTAGCATGGCAACCACCGCTACAGAAGAATTTTGCCCAACATTCACGACATTTTTCTTTGCTGAGAACATGTGTACTTCTGAATTCTTTCGGTAATTCTTTATTTTTAACGCCTTCAAATACATTGCCTAACATATAATTTTCTCTGCCAGCAAATTGATGACATGGATATAAATTGCCATCAGCTGCTACAGCGAAATATTCATGACCAGCACCGCAACCGCTAAGTCGTTTAGCTACACAAGGACCATGTTCAAGGTCAATATTAAAATGGAAGAAGAAGAAACCCTTTCCTTCTTTTTGACGTTTCAAATAAATTTCTGTGAGCTTATCATATTCAGCAAAAATTGTTGGTAAATCTTTTTCAGTAAAACCATATGGAGAGTCTTTGAGTACAACTGGTTCTACTGATAAAATATTAAAACCTTCATCAGCCATACTGAGTACATCTTTAGAAAAATCCATATTACGATTAGTAAATGTTCCACGCAAATAATAATTTTCACCATTACGAGAAGCTACTAATTTTTTAAAGTTTTTAACGACTTTATCATACGTACCATTACCGCCAACATCAGGACGCATATAATCATGTACTTCTTTACGTCCATCAAGACTTAATACCAAGCTGATATTATTATCATTTAACCATTTTATATTAGCATCATTTAATAATACACCGTTTGTTGTAAGCGTTAATTTAAAAATTTTGCCTATTTCTTTTTCTTTTTGGCGAACGTATTCCGTTACATATTTTACAACAGGCATATTAACAAGCGGTTCTCCACCAAAGAAGTCAATTTCACAATGTTTACGCTTGCCACTATGTGCAATAATATAATCAACTGCTGCTTTGCCGACTTCTTTTGTCATAAGACGACGGTCATGCCCCATATCACCTGTTCCAGCAAAACAGTAACGGCAACGTAAATTGCAATCTTCAGCAACTAATAAACACATAGATTTAACAAGACCAGTTTCACCAAAATACGGCGGAACATCAATATCAGGAGCAAATAATTCGCCTTTATCCATAAGTTCGTGTAGTTCCGCTAAAATTTCTTGCAAATCTGTTTTATCATATGTGCTAGAAAGTTTTTCTATAACTTCTTCGTCATTTGTACCATCAAAATAATCCATTACATCGTAAACAGTTTTATCAATCAAATGTACAGTAGAACTGTTTACATCCAATAAGATATACATACCGTTCTGATAAAATTTGTGTATTTTGTTACTCATTGCCATTATTTAAAAATTACACCTCTAAAAATAGTTTTTATTTATAGTATATTATACTGTTTAATTCCATTTATCAACAATAATAAGAAAGGGACTGTTTATACAGCCCCTCTATTAAAAATAATATTAGTGTTTTTCACAAACTTGGTTACCAACTGTGCAAGAAGTTTTGCATGCAGACTGGCAAGAAGCTTGGCATTCGCCACAACCGCCAGTTTTAACACTAGCTTGTAAATAAGGTTTGTTTACAGTCTTAATATGTTTCATTTATATCGCTCCTTTTTCGTTTAATACATAATATTTTATATGCTTTTAAAAAATTAAGCAAGTTTTTTGCTATTTTTCTGGAACTAATATTATTTGAACTGGCAAATTAGAAGCTCCCGGTGGTGTGTATTCAAAATACACATCATCACTATTATTATACGTACCTAAATAAGAATAGTAGTTTAAATTCTCATCATGACCGTAAAACGGAATATCTTCTGGAGTATTAATTAATTTTTTTTCACCATCTTTACCAATTTGTACTGTCATAGCTCCAGCATAAACACCGCCCATTGGTTTTAAATAATAACTCGTCTTGCCTTCACCTCCAATATTGAGATGAATATTATAGTTAATACCATAATTGCCAAAATTATGTGTCCTGCTAAAATCCGTCTTATCTATACCGTATTTATATAAATCTGTTTTATTATCACCGAGGAAAAAATATGCTTTCCCAGTAAGTTTCGGGTTATATGGATTACGATTTGTTAAATAACGATTTGTTCCTTTAAATGTGCCACGTAATAAATGTTTATCTTTCGGTAATATTGGTACATATTTAGCATAATCATATAAATCAGCATTTTCTGGTGCAAGAACTACCGTTACTTTTAAATTTTGTTCAGCATTAAAATCGAATAAACCATACACAAGACCGCCACTTGGAATAATTCTCTGTCCGTCTTCCATACGAATTAATGTTCTACCATATGGACGCAAATTTATTTCACGTGTCTTTTGTTCACCAAAATAACGTTGCATTGTAACTTTACCTACATAAAGATAATCTTCACTCGGTCCTGCTGTTGCTTCGCGTGTTATCGTAATTTTATTTGGTTTATTCGACATATTTTGAATAACCGCAGCGATTTTTTTATTAGCCGATGTACCATTTACATGATAATAAAGTAATCTTGCGTCGCCTTTTACTACATCTTGATATAAAACTCCATCTTCTTTAACTGTCTCTGGCGAGTCAGAGAATAATAACGTAGCATCATTATCTTCTGATTTCATGAACAATAATTTATTTGCTTCATAGTCTTGTACTCTATCATCATTTTTTTCTAATATAATAGTTGCTGGTTTTACTTCTTCTTTTTCTTTATTATCTTTAGCCTGTACACTACTTGTTAATAAAGTGGTTGTTAAAAAAGTGGTTGTTAAAATTGTAAATGCTATTATATTAAATACTTTTTTTAAATTCATCATTCTTCCTCAATTATCAAAGTATATGTTGATTAATTCCTAATCTATACAATATTTTGGTCTTTAAAATACGCCATTTAAAACCTAAACTGCCAAAACGATAATTTGATACGTTCGTTCTTTGCAGTAAATATTTATCGGTATTTGGTTTATTATAGCCAGCATCGCCTGTTACTCCTGCTAAATAATCATTATCTTTTAAGCACTGAATACTTTCTTTTGTATAAACACCATTAGGATAAGAAAAGAAATATATAGTTTTCATGCCATTCCATTCCATTAAAAGCTTTGATAATTTAATTTCATTATCTAATTTATCTAGAGGAATTTCATCAAGCGGTATATGATTGGCTGTATGACTACCAATTTCAATACCGCGATCTTGCATTTCTTTTAACTGTTGCCAGTTTACATAACCTTCCTTACAAATATAATTCGTTGCCATAAACATAGTAGCTTTCATACCCATTGCTTCAACCATAGGCATCATATTGAGATAATTATCTTCATAACCATCATCAAAAGTCAAAATTATCGGATTAGGTGGTAGTGTCTCGCCATATTTTTCTGCACGAATATAATCCATAAGTGATATTGTATTATAACCATTATCTTTAAAATAATTTAGTTGTTCCTGAAATTGTTGTTTAGATAATGTGTAATCATCCGTATCGACAGTTTCATCATTTATACGATGATATTCAAAAATCAATACGCCTTCAGGTGGATATATATATATTGAAGCTATCGTTCCCATCATAAATAAAACGAATGCCACTACTACCGTTATTATCCATTTTTTTATCTTCATTATTCGGTTGTAACACCTTTCTTTAATTGTTCTGCCAAAGTTTCTAATTTACGTATGCGATGATTTATAGCTGAACGACTACAATTTAAAATTTCAGCAAGTTCAGCCAGTGAAGCCTCTGGATTATTCATTCTAATTTCGGCTGTTTGTTTCACTGTTTTGGGCAAATCATTATATTTATCATATTTTTTAATGATTTTTATATTATCAATCTGTCTTACAGCAGCATTAATCGTTCGTTGAAGATTAGCTGTTTCACAATTAATCAAGCGATTTACTTGATTTCTTATTTCCTTTAAATTACGAGCTGACTCAAATTCCTGTAATAAATCATCTTTTACACCTATCAACCCTAAAAGTTCTAAAATTGCTTCGCTTTCTTTCAAATATACTATATAAACTTTTTTTCTATCTGTAAGATTAGCAGGTAAATATAATTCATGGCATAAACTCAAAAGTAATTTAGCAAAATTATAATTATCCGTAACAAATTCCAAATGATATTGTCCTTCTGGGCGATTTACTGAACCTCCACCTAAAAAAGCTCCACGTAGATAAGCTATTTTACAACAATCTTTTTGAAGAAAATTACGGTCTGTACCTGCATCTAATAAATTTTTAGCAGATAAAAAACCGAGTTGCTTCAAAATACTGCTCGTTTCTGGCGAAGGAATAGCTCTCACCGAATAACTATTATGTTTACGCAAACGACGCGAACGCCTCACTGTAACTTCTGTATGAATTTTAGGTACGCTCGTCTTAAATAAAGATAATATCTTGCGTGCAACGGCTGCATTTTCTGTAACAAAATTAATGCCAAAATCATGCTTACTATTAAAAGAAATTGTAGCACCCATGCGAAGTAATGCTGCTAATTCCGCCATTTTGCAACATATTTGCGACCCTAAAACATGTACCAGTTCATTTTTTACCTGACTGGCAAATGATGACATTTTTGCACCGTCCTTAAAAATTATTTAATTATCGCGTTGTAATGTATGATAAATATTCATGACTTGGTGTGCTAATTTTAAAGAATCATGATGTATCATTTGTGAATCATCAATAATATCTGCTTTAAAACATTTAACCCCCAAATCTTCAATAGCATTTTCATCAATAAGCACAGGATATTGCCCTTCACGAGCATAATACTCTTGCATTTCCTGGGAAATCGGTTTATTATTCACCAACACATAATCTACAATCTCATTTCCACCATGTTCAATTAAAGCTTTTACATGCATAGAAGCTGTATAATTATCCGTTTCCCCAGGTTGTGTCATTACATTACAAATATAAATTTTTATAGCGTTACTATTTCTAATTTCTTTCGCTATATCTTCAACGAGTAAATTAGGAATAACACTCGTATATAAACTGCCTGGACCAAGCACGATAACTTCTGCTTTACGAATTGCTTTTAATGTAGATGGTACAGCTTCCACATGACGAGGGAAAATATGAACTCGTTTTATACGTTTATGCACAAGTGGAATTTGTGACTCACCATCGACAATACTACCATCTTCCATCGTAGCACTAAGACGTACTTTCGCTGTCGTCGCTGGAAAAACTCTACCTTTAACAGCTAATACTCGACTTGACTCTTTTAATGCTTGTTCAATATCGCCAGTAACTTCAGTCATAGCTGTAATAAATAAATTGCCAAAACTATGTCCGGCTAAATCACTTTTACCACTAAAACGATATTGAAATAATTTTTCCATCATTGGTTCTGTATCGGCAAGAGCTACCAAGCAATTACGTAAATCACCTGGTGGAATAACATTAAATTCTTCACGTAACCTACCAGAAGAACCGCCATCATCTGCTACGGTTACTACTGCTGTAACATTACGTGTTACTTCTTTCATACCGCGTAACAATACCGAAAGACCTGTACCACCACCTACCACTGTAATATTTGGTCCTTTGTCTAAACGACGGTGTTCATAAATCATATCTACTAAATGAGCTGATTTATCTGGAACAAGTACCGTAATCAATGAACGAATTATCATACGCGTTGCTAATAACATAGTAACGATACCAACAACAATGACAATACTTCCGACAATCGCTGTTACTGTATAATCATATGTTCCTGTCCATGTATATGCTACATAAAACAAAAACTCTTCAAAACTGTCGAGATATTTATAATTGAAAACGACCGCTAAGCCCATACCAGTTAAAAGAACGCCTACCGCGAATAAAAATAACCAGCGTTTAAACTTCATTCCGGGATAAAGCCATTTTAATAAATGCATTTACAATCGATCCTTTCATTCATCAATAACGTCTTCATCTTCCAGATGTTCTTCTACTTTATTTTTCATTAAATCACGATGTTCAATATTGACTAGATAATCTTTGTCTTTTAGTAATTTATAAATATGATGTGCTATATATACCGAACGGTGCATACCACCTGTACAGCCAATAGCAATAACAAGTTGACTCTTTCCTTCATTTATATATTGAGGTACAAGGAAAGTAATAAACTCATCTAATTTTTCTTCAAATTGCTTCGTAACATCAAATTTTTTAATATATTGCGCTACTTGTGCTATATTGCCACTTTTATAACGCAATTTTTCATCATAAAATGGATTTGGCAAAAATCTTACATCTAAAACTAAATCGGCTTCTAATGGTACGCCGAATTTAAAACCAAAGGATAAGACATTTATATTCATTCTACCACTATCATTCGTTTTAAATAATTTAGAAATGCGTTCTTTTAATTCGCCCGTTTTTAAATAACTTGTATCAATTATATGTGTAGCTCTCTGTTTAATTTTAGCAAGTGCTTTGCGTTCTTGCTTAATGGCATCACTTATTAACGCATTTGGATCCATAGGATGACGACGACGCGTTTCTTTATATCTTCTAATGATAACAGCATCAGAGGCTTCCATAAATAATAATTGATATGGAACTTTCTGTTCATCAATTTCATCTAATACCTGCATAAATGTATCAAAGAAATTTTTGCTTCTTGCATCAACTACCAATACAAATTTCTGCATATGGTCAGATGAATGACTACATAATTCTACAAACTTAGGAATAAGCATTGGTGGTAAATTATCTACGCAGAAATAATCTAAATCCTCTAAACTACGGCAAGCCAGTGTTTTCCCTGCACCCGACATACCAGTAACTATTACCAGTTTAAAATCTTTCATATAATAAACACCTCTCTTTAATTTACAGATTCAAATATACATCATTTATTATAACCTTAGTGTCAAATTTCTTTTTTTAATACATATTTATAAATAGCTTCTGCTACGCCGTCATGTTCACAATCAGCTACAACAACATCAGCCCAAATTTTTACATCATCTTTAGCATTTCCCATAACAGCACTAAAACCGGCTTCCTTAAACATTGGAATATCATTATTAGCATCGCCAATTGTCATAACTTCATCCATAGTAAAACCTAACTTTTCAGTTAAACGCTTTAATCCACTGGCTTTATTAACATTAGGTGCCATTATTTCCACATAAAGTGGCTGTGATTTTGCTGCATAAGCACGTCCAGCAAATTTTTCATTAAAAAGCTTTACTACTGTATCACTTTCTTCATTATTATCAGTAATAATCAACATCTTAGGAATACCAGTCGACAATTCATAAATCTTTTTGCCCAAACAAATACCTTTTACACCAATAGAATTTTCATAAGCAATAGATTTTGCCGTATATTCTTCAAAATATAATTTATCATCTTGATAACTTTGGAAATAATATCCATGTTCTCGACAATATTCATAAATTTCACTGACAATTTCTGGTTTCAAAAATCCTTCATAATAAACTTTACCTGATACGGATTTTATTAACGCCCCATTATAAGTTATAATCGGTACATCCAATTCTAATTGTTCAGCATAACGACGTGAAGCATCATACATTCTTCCTGTAGCAATTGTCGGAATTATTCCACTATCAGACATTTCTTGAAAAGCCTGTTTTGTAACTTCAGTAATTTGTTTTCTCTCATTTAAAAGTGTACCATCTAAATCAGTTGCAAAAAGTTTTATTGCCATAAAAAATCACACTCTTTTCCTAACATTATTAATTACTAAATTATACCAAAGCTATTCAATTTATAAAAGGTAATTACTGTAAAATAAACATTTTTATTTTTTGTTGCAATAGCTTATAATATTATAAATAAATTCAATTAAATCAAGGTGATAATATGAAATATTTTGACAGTGACTATTTAGAAGGAGCACATCCAGCCATTTTAGAAAAACTTATAGCTACTAATTTTGAACAAACACCCGGCTACGGTTACGATAAATATTGTGAAAGTGCACGAAATAAAATAAAAACTGCCTGTAATTGCCCGAATGCTGAAGTTTACTTCATTTCAGGTGGTACCCAAACAAACGCTACAGTAATTGATACATTATTACAAAGTTATCAAGGTATTATTGCAACTAAAACAGGTCATATTGCTATTCATGAAGCAGGTGCAATAGAATTTTGTGGTCATAAAGTAATAACTTTACCAGAACATAACGGCAAATTAAACGCTGTAGATGTAGAAAACTACCTCGAAACATTTTATGCCGATGAAAGTTGGGAACATATGGTAATTCCTGGAGCAGTATATATTTCTCATCCAACAGAATGGGGTACATTATATAACAAACAAGAACTAAAAAAATTAAGTGAAGTATGTCATAAATATGATATTCCACTCTTTTTAGATGGCGCCCGTCTTGGTTATGGTTTAACCTCAGATAATGCAGATATTACACTTAGTGATATTGCAGAACTTTGCGATGTATTTTATATTGGTGGTACAAAAGTTGGCGCTCTACTCGGTGAAGCCGTTGTCATAACAAAAACTAATTTAATTCCTCACTTTTTTACAAGCATAAAACAACACGGCGCATTACTTGCTAAAGGTAGATTATTAGGTATTCAATTTGATGTATTATTTACAGATGATTTATATCTTAAAATTGCTCGCAATGCCATTGATAAAGCCAATAAAATGAAAGAAATTTTCAAAGCTAAACAATATAAATTTTATCTAGAAACACCAACTAATCAACAATTTATCATTATGGAAAATAGTAAAATGAAAAAATTACGCCAAAAAATCAGCTTCAGTTTCTGGGCAAAATATGATGAAAACCATACTATAGTACGTTTTGCTACAAGTTGGGCAACAACAGATGAAGCTATCAATGAACTAGCAAAAATTCTCGAATAGTTTTATAATAAAATAAACAATAATAAATTTATGAGGAGGATAATTATGGATTTTACAGAAGTAATAAAAAATCGTTATTCTTGCAAAAAATTTTCTGATAAACAAATTAGTAGTGAACAATTAAACGAAATTTTAGAAGCAGGTCGCGTTGCTCCTACAGCTAAAAATTTACAAGAACAACATATCTATGTTTTACAAACTGAAGAAATGCTTGCCAAGGTGGATAAAATAACACCATGTCGCTACAATGCACCAACTGTACTTATCGTTGCCTTCGATAAAAATAATGTATTTACTTATCCAGGTGAAAAACGTGACTCTGGTATAGAAGATGCTACTATTATTGCTACACATATGATATTAGGAGCATATAATGCTGGTGTAGATAGTTGCTGGATTAACTTTTTCGATCCAGAATTATTGGCAAAAGAATTAAATTTACCAGAAAATGAAGAAATACTCACGATTTTAGATTTAGGCTTTGCCACAGAAGGTACAAAAGCATTGTCAAATCATTTCAGCCGTAAAAATCTTTCCGAAACAGTTACTTATCTATAAAAATTCTCTCAATAACAAAAAGCTATTTCAAGATTTTATTCTTGAAATAGCTTTTTATCTATATTACATATTTTTATAAACTTTTATATCCCTGCTTGTTTTTCTTTTGGTATACGTTTATCAGAAATCAACACAACTAATCCAAAGATGGTAAACGTACCAACTACAGTACCTAAAAATAGATACGCATCTTTGAAACCAACTGTATCGTATAAATTACCAACAATTGGAGATAAAATCGCTTGACCAATCTGATTGGAAAGTTGATAACCTACTAGATATAATACAGAAGAAAGTCTTGTATCGAAATTTTTTGCCAAATACTTAAATATAGCTACAAGCAAAATAGACAATTCGATAGCATGAAGCAATTTTATTATCGAAATACTAATCGGGTCATTAACCATGCCAGAGCCAATCATGCGGAATGTCATAATTGCACTAGCTAAAATAAGACCATGTTTTGCACCAATTTTATTTACAATAAATGGAGCCAAACACATACCACCAGCTTCGAGGAAAATTTGGAATGAATTCAAATAACCAAAAGTTTCATTACCTTGTTCTACAGTTGGGAATAATGAAGCGTAATAAATTGCAAACTGTTGATCGAATACACTATACACGCATGCTGAACCTACAATATAAATCATAAAGAACCAAACATCTTTAAGTTTAAATAAATGTTTTACGTCTTTTAAATTAATACTTTCAGACTTTATAAAATCTGCTTTACTTTCATCAATCTTTACTGTAAGTAAGATTAAAAACATGAAAATTGCTCCTGCTGAAGCCATCCAAAAAATCAAATTTGCATCATAATTGAATACACGACCAGCAAAAAATACACCTACAGCAGCACCAAGAGAGCCCCACGCACGAGCACGACCAAATTCAAAATTATACATACGACCAGCTTTTTCAATGAAAGACTCAATAACAGCACAACCAGCGAAATATGCTAAACTCAAAACAACTGAACCACAAAGAACACCGACAAAAAATATATTTTTTAAAAATGGACCATATATAAACACAAAAAACGGTCCCGTAAGTGCTACTAACAACGTAATAAAATACAATAAATATTTCTTCATGCCGATTTTATCAGAAATATATCCATAACACGGTTGGAACAACATTGTACAAATAGCATTACAAGCATAAATAGTACCAATTTGTGTACCTGTAAGTTCCATTTTTTGTCCAAACCAAATCGGTAAAAAAGCGAAAAACACTAGCCATGAAAAGAAAAACGAAAAGATAAATGCACTTAATTTCCAATAAGTTATATTTTTCATGATAAACTCCCTTTTATTTAAAACCCTTTTATTTAAAATTTATAAAAATCAACAGAACCATTTATTACACCATTAGGCACAAAAACAATATTTGTTGCTTTTTCTGTAGGATAAATTCTACTACTGAGTACACGTTGACCACCGTTTACAAAGATTTCTAAAGAAGAACGGTCACTGAAGATTTGTAATGAAAGCTTATCATCTATCGGCGCTACTTCAACTTGTCTTTGTCCTTTAATATTACTACCAGATTTATCTCTATCCAAAAGTAATATCTTATTTTGTTTATCATAATGAATATTTGTTTCTTCATTTTCTGATACACGTAATTTTAAAGTAAAACCATCAGATTGTTTTAAATCAAAAACAGTGTTGAGTTCATAGCAATCGCCTTTAACATCATCAAAAATAGTGGCTGTATTTATTGATAAATCATGATGAACATTTTCTTTACGTAATTTCTTCAATTCTGGTGCAGGTAAACTATATACTGTATCGTCTTGTATTTTTAAAATACGTGGAATACTCATCATACCACACCAACCATCTTGTTGTTCTGGCATTTCACTTTCCCACATATCAAGCCAACCAATCATAATACAGCGGTTATTTTTTACATCTTGCATAATTTGAGGAGCATAAAAATCAAAACCATAATCAAAAATATCAAATGCACTTTGACGTTCAAAAACACCTGTAGTATAATCCATTTTTCCTAAAAAAAACCCTGATTGATGTACATTTAAATATTTTTTAGCTTCAGGTTTCATACCTTGCGGAGAAACGATTAAAACATCCTCTCCATCAACTTCAGCAAAATTTGGACATTCCCACATAAAACCGAGATTTTCTGCAACAGTAGATTTTGCCATTATATTCAAAAATTTCCAATTAATTAAATCTTTTGATTTATAAACAACAACAGCGCCCTTTTCTTCTTCAGTTTGAACCCCTATAACTGTATAATAAAAATCTCCATGTTGCCAAATTTTAGGATCGCGAAAATGTTCTGTGCGAATACCAATATTTTCTGGAACACTTTTTATTACTGGATTATTTTCTATTTTTCTAAAAACATCGCCATCTTCGCTAATAGCTAAACATTGACTTTCAATGCGGTCATCTCCGCCAAGAGATTTATCTAAATCCACATGACCTGTATATAACACATATAATTTACCATCTTTTTCAATAGCACTACCAGAAAAACAACCGTCTTTATCATATTCATCTGTTGGTGCTAATGCAATTGGTCTTGTTTGCCAATCAACCAAATCACTACTTGATACATGACCCCAATGCATCGGTCCCCATTTAGGTGAATATGGATGATATTGATAAAACAAATGATATTCACCATTGAAATAACAAAAACCATTTGGGTCATTTATCCAATTTGCTGGTGCTGTAATATGATACGTAGGTTTCCAATAACTTTTACTCGCTTCTTTACTTGCTTCTTGTTGAAACTGTTCTGCTTTTACTAATGCTTCATTATAGTCCATAAAAATCCCCTCTCTATAAATCGAACCCGTTCGATATAAACATAAAAAAATAATAAAATTATTAATCTTAATTTTATCGAACCCGTTTTATATTTCATGATTAAATCATATCACTCTCTATTTTAAAAATCAATAGCTTTTTATAAATAATAACAAAAGAAAGTTTATTCTGATAAATAAAAAAGGGAATTTACTTTTATAAATTCCCTTTAACATGTATCGCCTCTTCGTAAAGTTACTGGCAATATTTTTTCTGCACTAACTTTTTTCCCTTGTATTAAGGCAACAATCATCTTAGCCGTTTCCATTGCTAATAACTTTATTGGCTGTACAATAGATGTTATATTATAAAATCCACTTTCAGTTATAAATGTGCCATCATATGCTATAAGTTTTATATCTTCTGGAATACTTAACTTTCGTTTACGAATTTCATTTAGGCAAGCACAAATTACCATATCTGCCCCATAAATTCCATCAATTTCAGGATAATTATCAAAAATTTTCTTTGCTATTTTTTTATAATAATCCATGCCGAATTGATTCCAACCCATTTCATAGTTTATAACTTCAATACCTTTTTTAGCCATTTCTTTTTCAAATACTAAATGATGTAAATGAGCTGGTGTTGTAACACTTTTTGCTCCTATCATTTGCAAAGGATGTTTACATTTTGCTTGTATCATAGCTTGTGAGGCTAATTTTCCGCCTTGTTCATGGTCAGAACGTACAATTGGTATTTTACTATTAATGACACGGTCAAACGCTACAATTGGTTTATCTATATTATTATACAAACCAATTTCTAGTGAATGACATCCCATAATAATTCCATCAATCATCTGTCTTTGTAACATATCAACAAGTTCATGTTCAGCATTTTCTCTTTCAATTGTAGAACATACCATTATTTTATAATTATGTTTATATAGCGCAATTTCTAAAGCACTGATGAACGTTCCAAAAAATGGATGTGCTACATCTGGCACAATAACACCAATTATATTTGTACAATTTCTAAATAAATTACGAGCTAATTCATTTGGTACATAATTTAATTTTTCTATTGCATCTAAAACTTTTTTACGTGCCTTATCCGAAACATAACCTTTATTATTAAGCACTAGTGATACCGTACTCGGAGCAACTTGCGCTAATTTTGCTACATCTCTAATACTAGCCAACAAATCATCTCCCCATGGTTAATTTCTTATTTGAATTATATCATATAAAAAAATACTTGATAACTAATTTCAGTATTTTTTCTAGTCTAATTTTATTATTGGCAAAATCAATAAATTCATCTTTAAAGATAAAAAAACATTATTTTAAAAGCATTCTAAAATAATTTAAGCAACTGAATAAATATTAAAATAAAAAAGGATTTATTATATACAATATCGAATTAATATAAAAATTTATTTAATTAGAGGTGTTTTATGAAGAAAGTATTATTATTAGTTGGCTTGTTAAGTTTTGTTTTTTCATCCATGGCGTTTGCTCATGTACGAACCGCATCTGAACCAGAATGGGACGGTTATTATTCACTCACGAACCAAACTGTTACTAAACCATTTTGGGGCGGAGCAAGATTACAATATGGATTTACCAAATACACTAACGGAAATACTACTGAATATTGGTTTAGATTAGATAAAAATAAAGATGAAGATAAATTATTACCTTATGCGACATTAATAATTGATGATGTAGCTTATCCTATAATAGCAGTAAAAAATCCTGATTATAAATATACTGAAGCTGGATTAAGTTTAATAGATGTTGCTGTTGGTGCACATGTTATGCAACAGGGCGTTATTAGATATTTTCCTTTGTCAAATGATTTAATTTCTAAAATAAAAGTAGCTAAAAGAATACAATTAAAATTTGACACAGTAGACCGTATAAATCGTATAGCTGTTATTCCAAATGATTTACTTAAAGCTATGCAAACTACTATAGATACTCCATTCGAGCAAATTAAAAATCAATGGCAACCTAAAGATGATAAAAATAAGTAAAAAAAGCTAACTTGTACAAGTTAGCTTTTTTCGCTTTTGAAGTTTTTATTAATATGACTGCTACGCTATAATTTTTATTACTTACTAAAGTATTATAAAAGTGCTATCAAATTAATTTTTGGGTAAACTTTCTTTAAAAACTTCATCGTTCCTATAATTTTAAGGCTTGATATATAAGGAATTAAAACTTTTTCAAAATAATTAATCAAAATATCAAAAAAAGGGCTTGATTTTTTTCTCTAAATTAACTACAATAATAAATGTGAGTTAGCACTCAGTAATACAGAGTGCTAACAAAACAAAAATTATGTATAAAATACTATTATATATAGGAGGAATATACAATGATTAAGCCATTAGGTGACAGAGTTGTTATTAAAGTTTCTGAAGGCGATGTTAAAACTGCAAGTGGTATCGTTTTACCTGATACTGCCAAAGAAAAACCACAAGAAGGCGTAGTAGTTGCTGTTAGTGAAGGCAAATATGTTGAAGGCAAAAAAGTTGCTTTAGACGTAAAAGAAGGCGATAAAGTTATCTTCTCTAAATACGCTGGTACTGATGTAAAAGTTGATGGAACAGATTATTTAATCGTTAGAGATAGCGATATTTTAGCTATTGTTGAATAATTTACAGAAACTAAATAAACTTAACTTTAATTTAATGTATATCCTAGGAGGTTCTTTTTAATGGCTAAACAAGTATTATTTGGCGAAGAAGCTCGTCAAGCACTCGGTAAAGGTGTTGACGCTTTAGCTAATGCTGTAAAAGTTACACTTGGCCCAAAAGGCAGAAATGTTGTTTTAGATAAAAAATTTGGTGCTCCAACAATCACTAACGATGGTGTTACAATCGCTCGTGATATTGAACTTGAAGATCCATTCGAAAATATGGGTGCTCAACTTGTAAAAGAAGTTGCTACTAAAACTAACGATATCGCTGGTGATGGTACAACTACTGCTACATTACTTGCTCAAGCTATGATTCATGAAGGTATGAGAAACGTAGCTGCTGGTGCAAATCCAATGGTTTTGAAAAAAGGTATTGAAAAAGCTGTTGCTACTTTAGTTGAAGAAATTAAATCTAAAGCAGTAAAAGTTGAAGGTAAAGAAGCTATTGCTCAAGTTGCTTCCGTATCTTCTGCTGATGAAGAAATCGGTAACCTTATTGCTGACGCTATGGAAAAAGTTGGTAAAGATGGTGTTATTACTGTTGAAGAATCCAAAGGTATGCAAACAAACCTTTCTGTTGTAGAAGGTATGCAATTTGACCGCGGATACATTTCTCCATACATGGTTACTGATACAGATAAAATGGAAGCTGTTATGGATGACCCATATATCCTCATCACTGACCGCAAAATCTCCGCAATTGCTGACATTCTCCCAATCCTTGAAAAAGTTGTTAAACAAGGTAAAGAACTCGTTATCATTGCTGAAGATATCGACGGCGAAGCTCTTGCAACTCTCGTAGTTAATAAACTTCGTGGTACTTTCAAAGCTCTTGCTGTTAAAGCTCCTGGTTTTGGCGATCGTCGTAAAGCTATGCTTGAAGATATCGCTATCTTAACTGGTGGTCAAGTAATCAGCGAAGAACTCGGTCGTAAACTCGATAGCGTTGAAATCGAAGACCTCGGTCGTGCTCGTCAAGTACGTGCTTCCAAAGAAGAAACTACAATTGTTGATGGTTATGGCGATAAAGATGCAATTACTGCTCGTGCCGACCAGATTAAAAAACAAATCGCTGAAACTACTTCTGATTTCGATAAAGAAAAATTACAAGAACGTCTTGCTAAACTTGCAGGTGGCGTAGCTGTAATTGAAATCGGTGCTGCAACAGAAGTTGAAATGAAAGATAAAAAACTTCGTATCGAAGATGCTTTGAATGCAACTCGTGCTGCTGTTGAAGAAGGCATTGTTGCAGGTGGTGGTACTACATTCATCGACATTCAACCAGCTCTTGAAAAACTCGAAGCTGAAGGCGACATTAAAACTGGTATTGAAATTGTAAAACGTGCTATTGAAGAACCAGTTCGTCAAATTGCTAACAATGCAGGTCTTGAAGGTTCTGTTGTTGTTGAACACGTTAAAACTACTGATGTAGGTGTTGGCTACAACGCACTTATCGACAAATATGAAGATATGATTGCTGCTGGTATCGTTGACCCTGCAAAAGTAACTCGTTCTGCACTTCAAAATGCTGCAAGTATTGCTGCTATGGTTCTCACAACTGAAACAATCGTTGCTGATAAACCTGAAAAAGAAGCTGCTATGCCAGCTGGCGCAGGAATGGGTGGCGGAATGCCTGGTATGATGTAATAAACACATCAATTTAATGTTAATATAAATATAACAAAAGCACTTTTTAGGAAAAATCCTAGAAAGTGCTTTTTTATTATGTAATTATGAATTAATATATAATTATATACTTTTTAGAATGTGAAGTGATTATATGATATTTATTTCTATGTTATTATTAGGAGCATTAATTGGCTTTGTTGGTGCTGGTGGTGCTGGCGTTACCATTACACTTTTAACTGTTGTATTCGGCGTACCTATTCATACAGCACTTGGTGTTGCCCTTTCAGCTATGGTTTTTACTATGATTTCAGGAGTAATTAGCCATTTACGTGAACACGAAGTTATTGTAAAAACAGGACTTATCATTGGTCTTGGAGGCGTTGTTGGTGCATTCATTGGAGCCGAATTTTCCGATAATATTCCCGAAAACATTCTTAGCGTTTGTACAGCTACAATGATTATTTTATCTGCCATCATTTTATATATTAAAGTTTATCAAACAGAATTTATGGATAGACATATTCATATTCGCCATGAACAACTTACAGGTAAAAAATTCTATATTTATGGTATTATAACAGGAATGATAAATGGATTTTTATCTGGTGCTTTTGGTATCGGTGCAGCTGCTTTCATTCAAATTACATTGCTTGTGATTTTTGGCGTTCCACTTTTAAAATCCATTGGAACGTGTATGCTAATTATCCTGCCTCTATCAGCTTCTGGTGGTTTAGGCTACCTTATAAATGGAAATCTTGATTTTCGTATCTTTATTCAAACCTTATTTGGCTTAATGATTGGTGCATTCATAGGCTCAAAATGTACACATCTTGCTCCACGTCCATTTTTAAAATTTTGTATTGTAGCAATGCCTGCTGTAGGTGGTTTAATTTTATTATTATGCCATTAAAAATAATGAGTTAATCTTTTTTATTGACTTTAAGCTGACTTCAGATGATATCATAAAACTAAAGATATTAATTAAGGAGTTGGTTATCATGACAATAAAAGAAGTAAGTGAAAAATACAATATTTCAGCTGATACCATTAGATATTATGAACGCATCGGTCTTTTACCGCCAATACCACGTAAAGCAAACGGTATACGTGATTTTGATGAAAGTTCATGCAAATGGATTGAATTTGTAAAATGTATGCGTTCTGCTGGTGTAGAAATCGAAGCGCTTATTGATTATATCAAACTATTTTATCAAGAAGGTACAGCTGAAGCTCGTAAAGAAATTTTAAAAGAACAACGCGACCGCCTTCAAAAGAAAATAGATATGATGAATTTAGTTATCGAACGCCTTAATAAAAAAGTAGACCGTTATGAAGAAATCATTATTCCAGCTGAAAAGAAATTAAAAGAACAAACTATTAAAACAAATAATATTATTAATTGATAAACAAAATGAAATCATGTATAATTATTACAATAATTTATAAACTTATATAAAAAAAAGAGATGATTTATGAAACCCGATAGAAAACGAACAGATGACGATAATATTATAAAGGAATATCACGAGGAAATTATCGATAAAGCTTGGTCAAAGAGATTAAAAACCATCGTAACGATAACAACGCTAATTTAGCCGTAGTTGGTACACTTACTTCATTCAAAGCTACAAGCCTTGGCAATCAGGTAGTAATCAATCAAAATGAAGCATTCAACATTGGTCACATTATCAGGCAAAAACGATAAAAAAATATATTAAAGGCAGAACTTTATAATATTGAAATTGAATTAGCAAAAACTGATTTAACAGATAATCCTAAATTACAAGAAGAACTCTATGCCAAAAAAGAAACTTATGAACAAAAAATTGCTCAATAAAAGGCAAGTACAAAAACAAAAAGTACTTGCCTTTTATTTTTAAATAAATTTATGATGTATAATAATATTATAGCTTATAATAGAAATTCAATTTAATATATAGGAGATTACTATGTTTAATCAAAAACAATTACAAGTTATAAATGAACTTGATAAAAATATCTTACTTTGTGCTGGAGCAGGAACTGGCAAAACAAATGTTTTATCTTATCGTGTAGCCAATATACTACAACAACAAAAAGCACATCCTACGGAAATTTTATGCCTTACCTTTACTAATAAAGCTTGTCGAGAACTAAAAAATCGAATTACTGCACAGCTTGATTTTGAAACAGCAAAAGATATAACAATTCGTACTATTCATGGTTTTGCTTATCAAATTATCACAATCTCAACTAAAGCTAAACATAATATTTTTCAAGAATTTGTAATTTTTGATGATGAAGACCAAAAAGCCCTAATTCGCCAAATTTTACAAAAATATCCTAAAGGTAAAGCAATGGATTTACAATATATTGTTAATTGTATTGAACAACTAAAACAGGAACGAGCCTTGCAACATTTATATAACGATATTGAAGTAGATTATACAACTTTATACCAACGTCATCTCCAATTTAACAAAACATTTAATCAACAAGAAAGCGATAATCTAAAAAAATTTTTTCAATTTAATGGCATAAACATTATTATTGCTTATGAACATGCTCTTCAACAAATGAATGGACTTGATTATAAAGATTTAATCGCTAATGCGTATCGTTTACTACAAGATGAACGAATATGTAACAATTGGCGTGAAAAATATAAATACATCATGATTGATGAAATGCAAGACACCAGTATTTTTGAATATACTATGCTTCATTACCTATTTGATAATACTAATATTATGTTATGCGGTGATGAATTTCAAACAATTTATGAATGGCGCGGTTCTAATCCTGAGCGAATTTTAAACGATTTCTGTAAAAAATACAATCCTATTGTCATCAATTTTACCGAAAATTACCGTTCTACTAAATTACTTTTAGAAATGGCGTATAATACATTACAAAATTTATTTCCTAAAGATATTATTGAACATTCCTATGCCAAAAATATGATTTCTAAAAGTAGTGAAACAGGTCATAAAATTCATTTTCAGCAATTTAAAAACATACATGAAGAAGCACAATGGATTTTCCATAATATAATACAATTATTACCACAAATAGAAAATTTATCCGACATAGCTATTCTTGTTCGTCAAAATAAATACTTATATACGTTAGCTAATCATTTAACTACTTTATCAAATATTTACAATCAAAAATATTTCCAAAATCCCGTACATTTCATTCAAATAGATAATATAAAATTTTTCAAAAGACAAGAAATAAAAGATATTATGGCTGTATTGAAATATCTAATTAACACTGATGATTATTTAAGCTTGCAACGCATCTTAATCAACCTTATCCCTAATATTGGTATCGGCACTATAAGACAAATTGCTTCTAAAGAATATTTAAATGTAGGACTTCGTTTATCTGATTTTATTAATGCCAATTTTGCTGATGAATATTACGAACCATTTGCCGATTTAATACAAGCTTATTTTAGTAAAGATATTATTGTTTTTGATATTGAAGGTACTGGCACAGATACTCTTACTGATAATATAATTCAACTTTCTGCTGTACGTATTCGTCAAGGTAAAATAATTGCCAAATTCGATAAATATCTTCAATCAGAAAAAAGCGTTGGTAGCTCAGAAAAAGTTCATCATATATCTGATGAATTTTTACTAAAAAATGGAGAAAATCCTACAATAGTTCTAGCAAATTTCATCGAATTTATAAAAGATGCTATTATTACTGGACATAATATACGTGTTTACGATATGGATATTCTTAATCAAAATTTAATTCGTTATGGATTTAATCCCATAAATTTTAATAATATAAATTTTGATACACTCGATTTAGCTCGTCGCTTTTATCCTAATTTGCCTAATCACAAATTAGAATATCTCAGCAATTTATTTAATTTGAACACAAAATCTAATCATAATTCATTTGATGATGTATTAGCTACTTGGGATTTATTGCATAAAATATTAAAAGAAAAAATTATTCCTACTGCTAAAAAACGTCAAAATTTAATTATTAAACAAAAGCAAAAATTTATCAAACCAGCTAAAATTTTAATAAATTTACGTCAAAATATTACCGAAAATATTTTTCTAGAAAAATTAATAGTACAAATTGTCAAAGATTTTAATTTAAAAAATATATATCACTATGAAACCATAGATGGTCAAAATCGCATAAATAATTTACGAACATTATATACAATTGCCAAACAAGAACTATCTAATCAAACAGGGTTAAATGGTATAAAAGAATTATTACAATACGCTAGTTTATCTAGCAGCGATTTAGACGCACTAACGGCCAATAAACCTAAAATACCAATTATAACCATACATCAAGCTAAAGGACTAGAATTCAAATACGAATTTCTCGCTGGAATGAATGATGATATTTTTCCGTCATATTTTAGTACTAAAAACAGCTATATCACAGAAGAAGAAAAGCGCTTATTTTATGTAGCTATTACTCGTGCCAAGAAAAAATTATTCATTTCTTGTTCAGGCAAAAAAAGTAGATTAGTCACATATATACCAGAACAATTTATTAATAATACAACAAAAAGCAATTAGGAGACTAATTGCTTTTACTATCATATAGAATATTTACAATTTAAAAAAATACTTTTTTAGAATTACTTGACAAAGACAAATAAAATAGTATAATATACAACGTATTGTATATTTGGAGGAATTAATTTGACAGATGAAGATTTTATAATCGAACGATATATTTTACGCATTGGTAACAGAATCAATAATGGACGTAATAAAAATTTAGCTCAAATAGATTTAACTCCTAATCAATCAGAAACATTACTCTTTTTTGGTACTAATAAAGGTAAAACAATTATTGATTTGAAAAATCATCTACATATTACGCACCAAGCAGCACGTAATACAGTAGAACGTATGAAAAAAAAAGATTTGCTATATGTAGTAATTTCAAAAGAAGATGCACGTTTCAAGCATATTTATTTGACTGAAAAAGGAAAAGAGCTTTTTAATACACTTAAAGCAATTGGAACTACAATAGGACAGCAACTTTTGCAAGGATTATCGATAAAAGAAAAAAATATTTTATATTCTTTGCTTTTAAAAATAGATAGTAATATCTGAGTCGTCATTTATTTTCTCAATATATACAACTAGTTGTACATTTTAATATGTAAAGGAGTAAAAATGATGAGTTCATCAAAAATATGGACAAAAGATTTTTCCATAAACTGTGCAATTTGCTTTTTCATTAATTTAGCGTATTATATGACTATGGTTATTATTGCTGATTATACAGCAACAGTTCTTCATTCTAGCTTGGCAGAAGCAGGCTTAGCATGTGGCGTTTTTATACTTGGTAGTTTATTTTCTCGTTTATTTATGGGTAATTCGATTGAAAAAATTGGGTTAAAACGTTCACTGTACATTGGACTTACTATATTTTTAATTAGTTCATTAATTAATGTATTTATTTCTACATTATATCCTTTATATATAGTTCGTTTCTTACAAGGTATAGGTTTTGGATTAACTTCTTCTACAACAGGTGTAATCATGGCACATATTGTTCCGCCAACTCGTCGTGGTGAAGGCACAAGTTATTATACTATGTTTGTTACCCTTGGAACAGCTGTTGGACCTTTTGCTGGTTTATATCTTTATCAAAATGGCAGTATACAAAATAATTTACTTATTGGCATTGTAATATTAATTATCTCACTTATTGGTGCTTATTTCTTAAGTGTGCCAAAGATAGAATACACGAATACAGATGATAATCATTCATTTTTTTCTATACAAAACTTTATAGAAAAAACAGCTGTGCCGATGGCTTTAGTTACATTTTTTGTTGACTTGGGATTTGCTGCTATTTTAGGCTTTATGGCTTCATTTGCCAAAGAATCTGGACTTTTGGAAGGTAGTAAATATTTCTTTTTAATTTATGCATTTTTCACTGTTTTTTCTCGTCCATTTACAGGTCGCTGGTTTGATAGCCGTGGTGCCAATACCGTTATGTATCCTTCGTTCATTATTTTTGCATTAAGTCTTTTATTAATGAGTCAATCAACTACTAATTGGATGCTTTTACTTGCTGCTGTAGGAGTAGGTCTTGGGTTTGGTACATATATGTCTTGCTCTCAAGCAATTATTATTAGTGTGGCTCCACTCCAACGTATGGGACTTGCTACTTCAACGTTTTTTGTATTCATGGACTTAAGTATAGGTATAGGACCATTTTTCTTAGGTTATATAGTTCCGTTCGTTCATTTTCGTGGAATGTATATGATATTAGCAGTAGTCCTCGTTTGTTGTTGTGTTTTATATTATTTTGTTCATGGTAGAAAATGCACTATGAAAGAAAAAGAAATAAAACATCAAACACAAAATTAACTAGTGTTTACAGAGAAAAATCTATAAGGTTTTTAAAATAAAGCTTTTATAATAAATGCTAAAGTAAGAGAAAATTTTCTTACTTTAGCATTTATTTTTTTGCAAAAAAAGAAGCATAATCTCATTCTTTTCGGTAAAATA
>C._urophasianus_2_cecum__coassemble_62_pt1 | contig 32921 bp, 35 predicted proteins | sample C__urophasianus_2_cecum__metabat2_low_PE_006 | metagenome-assembled genome bin C | reverse complement strand
TGGGAAGATCTCTTTTCAGAAGAAAAGGCTAATAATTCCTTTAATTTTAAAGCCAAAAGAATAGAAAAAGATTTAACAATTGATGATATCTCTATTCTTACAAATATTTCAAAAGCAGATTATATCGCTATAGAGAACGGCAAAAAAGAACCAAATAATGAAGAATTAGAACTACTAAAAAGTATTCTTAATTTATGAATAAGCATGGGACTGTCCCAGCAAAAACCAGCTTAAAAGTTTACAAATAGTTAAACTTTTAATGGGACGGCATAAGCTAAGCTAAATTAAATTAATATAATAAGCTAGCTTAGCTAGTTATATAACAAATAGTTATACTTAATATGTATTTAATGAGGTGTTTTTATGAAAACAAGGAGGATGATAAGCAAAATAATATATGATAGTGAAAGATTTTTGAAAATGTCGCCTTCTGCCAGAGATTTATATACTTATTTAGTTTTGCACGCTGATGATGACGGTGTAGTAGAAGCAGGAACAGTTCTAAGATTAACTAGAGGTGCTGATGATGATTTGAATCTGTTAATCTTCAGAAAACTGGTAACCGTACTTGATATGGACAATAAAATTGTCTATATAAATGACTGGCTACTTCATAACACAGTCAGAGCTGATAGAAAAACTAACAGCGTATATAAAGACTTATTGCTACAAGTTATACCAGATATAAAACTTGTAGAGAAAAAGCAGCGTTCAGATAGATTGCCTCTAGAGCATGAAGAAGAAATATCTGCTGATGTTATTGAGGCACAGTCTAAAGAGCAGCCTGTATCTGCTATAGTCGAACAGTTTTTTAAAAAGTATGGAATATTCCAGGCTCTTGAAAGATTTCGCAAAAGTTTTTCTGATGATCTTATATATAAACAATTGCAGAATTTAGAAACTGAGTTAAAAAGAGGACATACAATAAAAGTTATAGCAGCATGGCTTTATGTGGCTTGTGATAGAGATTACCCGTTAAAACAGCCTGTAAAAGGCGATAAACCTATTTCTTCTAAAAAAGGGGATGGTGATAGCGATGCAAAAAAAAGAGCTGAAAGACAGCTCAGAGCACTAAAGGAGGAAATAAATTAAAACGGTTTATTATTATAACAATATCATTTAATTAAGTGAAATTTTGATATGTTTTTTACACAAATAAGGAGTGTGATTTAATGGATTCAAGTATTATGAATGATTTACCCGATATGATACAGCTTGCCATCATGGCTTGCGATAAGCCACCGAAAGCCGTTGCAATGGAATTAAAGTGTTCGACAAGTGCTGTTTATCAGTCCTTAAAAGGAAAAAGGACGTTACCTGCAAGTGTTATGAGAAAATTTTCCGAAACCAATTTAATAGCGGCAGCTTCCATGGCAATGCAGGCTACGGGGCTTAAAAAACTGTTTCAGTATAGGAAATCTGACAGGCATATTCAGGCTAGACTTTTGGAACTTCGTATGTACGATAAAAAAGCTGATGAGGCAATGAACAGACTTCCAGAACTGCTTTTTAACAAAAACAGCTGTAAGGACTTGTCTGATTCAGACAAGGAAATTTTACTCGATTCCATCGACGCCATGATAGAGCGGGACAATATTTCACTCAATCTGTTTATGGAGCTGGATACTAAGTTTAATCTCGATTTGGTAAATAAAATAAAAAAAGCCCGCTTCAGCAATTTGAAACGAGCATAAATAAAAATTTTAACTGATTTAATAACTGATTTAATTATACCATTTAAAAGAAGTAGACACAATGTTTAAACATAAAAGATGAAGGAGTTTATATTGAAAATACCGGAAATTCCTAAAAATATCGAAGCTGAACAGGCTGTTCTCGGTGCGATAATGATAGATAATGAAATTTTTGATGAAATCTTCAGCATACTGAATGCGGATGATTTTTACAGAAAAACACATAGAATTGTTTTCAACATAATAATTGCACTTCATAACAAACATGAACCTATCGACAATCTTACCGTAACAGATGAATTAAATAAAAGAAATAGGCTTGAAGAGGTGGGAGGTATAGCTTTTATTACCGCTCTTCCAAATACCGTACCAACGGCAGTCAATGCAGTTTATTATGCTGAAATAGTAAAAGAAAAATCAATATTACGGAAAGTAATAACTGCTGCAGAAAATATAATATCCAAAGCCGTAAATAATGATTGCAGTATAGATGAATTTACTGACAGAGCAGAAAGTCTTATATTACAGGCAACAAAAAACAGTAAAGAGCAAAATACAGTAAGTATTAAAGAACAGACACTTGAAGCTTTTGCTCAGATAGAAGATATTCACGAACATAAAGGAAAGCTTCTGGGTTTGTCTACAGGTTTTTCGGATTTGGATAAATTGCTTTCAGGACTAAAAAAATCAGATTTTATAATTATTGCTGCCCGCCCCAGTATGGGAAAGACGGCATTTGCTTTAAATATTGCATCGCATCTAGCTATAAAAAAGAATGTCCCGCTTGCGTTTTTCTCTTTGGAAATGTCTTCATCGCAACTGTTGCAAAGAATTTTCTCCTCATATGGAGTTATTCCTTATGAAAATATGAAAAAAGGTAATTTAAATGATGCAGAATGGAATCAGCTTATAAAAATTTCAGATGCAATCTGTGCATCTCAATTGGTTATAAATGATACTGCGGGATTAAATGTAATGAACATCCGCTCTATAGCTCGAAAATTAAAACAGGAAAATGCTATTGAACTTATCATAATAGATTATCTACAGCTTATTCAATCGACTAAAAGAGAAAACAGAAATCAGGAAATATCCGAAATATCCCGTTCTTTAAAACTTTTAGCGAGAGAATTGGATATACCGATAATTGCTCTTTCTCAGCTTTCGCGAAGCGTTGAGACAAGGCAGAACAAAAAACCTTTGCTTAGCGATCTGCGAGAGTCTGGTTCACTTGAGCAAGATGCCGATATTGTAATATTTCTATACCGTGAGGATTACTACAATACCGAAACGAAAAATAAGAACATAACGGATATCATCATTGCTAAACACCGCAATGGTCCTGTTGGCAGTATACAATTATTTTTTCACAAGGATTATGTACGATTTCATGATTTGATATAAAACTTTTGAAAGAAGGATTAGTTTATGTGTGTAAAAAGAAATGTAACCATAAAACGTGCAGCTGAAATATTAGGGAAATCACAACAATTTGTCCGAATCGGACTACAAAGAAATATTCTGCCGATAGGAGTTGCATTAAAGATGCCTGGACGGCAGACATATACCTATCATATATCTCCTAAAAAATTAGCAGAATATACTGGTATGACTGAAAATGAAATTTTAAAAGAAGATGGTTGATATGAAATATTATTGCTGGAAATGTGGTAAAAGGCTTGATGAAGATGAACGGCAATCGCTTTATCTGCCAAAGTTAGATAAATGGGTAAGTATTTGTCGGGATGACAGACTATGTTATTTCGGAAAGATAAACAAAAAGAATAAGCACAGAAAGTAGGGTATTTCTAAATGTGTAAAAAAAAACACAGAGTTCATAAACGAAGAACAGACTCCAACTCAAGTCCCGTAGCAAAAAGAGCACGGGAAGTAAAAGAAAGAATGGCTCATTTAAATAAACTGGCTTTTGAGGCAGCTGAGCATCACATGTCTTACGGAAAATATGTTGAAAAGCTAATACTGGAGGGCAAATATGACGTCTAAAATGTTTATGGATACAAAAGGATATATATACAGTATATCCAAACTGAAAAGCAAAAAGCTTTATTATATCGCAAGAATGTTATATCACTCAGACAGAAGTTATCCGTGGAAATCCGAAAGCAATATATTATATCCGACGTTAAAAAAAGCTGAAAAAAATTTAAAAGAACAGGCGTTAAAAAACGGCTGGTTCGGATTTAAGGAAATGTGAGGGTTAAAGATGAATAGAGTTTTTTTAACGGGAAGATTATTAAAAGATCCAGAGACAAAATACACACAAAACGGGAAAGCTATGGCAAAGTTTACGCTTGCTGTTAGAAAATACAGTAGGGATGCCCAAAAGGAAAAATCAAATTTTATCTCCGTTGTAGCATGGGATAAAATGGCTGAGATTGTAGAAAAATACCTTTCAAAAGGCAAGCTCGTGATGATTGAAGGAAGTATAAACTCCTATAGCTACGAGACTTTGGACAAAAGTAAACACTATATTACAAATGTGTTTGTTTCTAACATTGAGTTTATGGATTCAAAAAGCACCAATACAAAAAACACGTCTCAAAATAAAAACGCAGAAACAAAAAATAATTTTTAAAAACCTATTCCCTTTGATGAGGAAGTACCGTTTTAAAAGGAGTGAGACTAATTAATTATATCGTTCTTATTTTTGGTATAATAATAGGCTACTCTATTGGTATATTGTATATGATTATATTATATTACCTGTATCTATAAGAGGTTTAAAGGAAAGGCAAATAAAATGAGCAAAAAAAACGTAAAATGCCAGAAACTGCCGATCACATTTAATAAATTCAGCAACATAAGCATGAAAGAACATCATGAAAAAATAATAAGCCAGTTTGAAAAATGGGCAGCCGCTTATGCAGGATGTTGCAATAAAGCGGATCGGAAGATGATGAGGCGTGAAGATTTCCTGAATCTGATGATGGAAGCCTTAAATCTTTCCCAGATAAGTCAGGAGTTTATAAATATAGCAATAAAAAATCATGGCAGACACTACTGTATAACAGAGCAGCAGGTGTATAAAAAAGAATAAAGGATATGGACTATGAAAGAAAAGATAACAAAAGAAGACATCCTAAGAGCTCTTATTATTTCAACTACCAGCAAAATTAGGAAAAATCACGGAGTATTAAACGTAAATCTTGAAAAAGAATCAGGACAGGTTGACTATATAACGATGGATGACAAAGACATTTTCAGATGTTACGAAATAAGAACGGAAGATGATTTTTCTTTAAAGGAAAAAATGTATTTCGTCGGTAATTATAATTTCCTTGTTTTAAGTGAAGATATTTACGAGAAACTAAAGAAAAACATAGAGCGCGGATTTTACGGAGTTGGTATATATACCTATAACGGTTATACATTAAAACTTATAAGACGTGCAACGCTAAAAACGGTTCACTTAAGCGAAAAGGTACATCTTATGCAGTGCATGATACACACACTGAGTAGATATACAATCGAGGAGGCTGAGATATGATTAATAAAAACACGGTTATTGCTAAAACTATAGATGTTCTAAATGAAGAAAATAAAGAAATCGACGGATATATAACAGGCGTTGTTTACAGCGACAATAAAATCAGTATTTTGGTGGACGGAAATAATATAAAAATTATTTGTATGTATTTGGCTTTAACTCAAATTTTAGCTGATAAATACAACATGAGTGTAAAAGATTTTTTTTTAAAAGCTAATACGGTTATGTCCGAAAGCGAGAATTTCAAACAGTAAATATATCTCAAAAGTATATTCAAATAAATTTTAGCGAGGTTTTAAAAATGACGATTAAGGAAATAAGAGAATTTGCAAAAGGGAAAAATATTATACTTCCTAAAAAAGCAAAAAAAGCGGAACTTATCCGATATATCCAAAAAAGCGAAGGAAACTGTGAATGTTATTCCACTAAAAAATGTGACAATATCTCATGTTGCTGGCATAAGGATTGCGCTAAGTCTTTAAAAAACGAAAGGACTATGGAATATTAATTCCATAGTCCTCAAAGTAAAAACCTACAAAAGGATAAAAAAATAAGTTTTTCTTAATTATAACAGGAAAAACGTGTTATATCAAGGAGTTTTATATGATAACATACAGCTTTATAAATCTAAAAGGCGGAGTGGGAAAAACCACTATATCCACAAACGTTGCGATCGAACTTGCCCGCCGTGGTCTTAAAATACTGTTTATTGATAACGATGAACAAAGTAATAGCAGTTTTTTCTTTGAAGTGGATAAAAAGGAAAAAACCTTAACAACAATGTATAAACATCCGCAAATCGACATAAAAGAAATTATATATAAAACAAGATACGAAAATATAGACTGCATTCCGGCAGGATACAGCCTAAATACAGTGCTTACACTGTATTTCGATTCAAAAAACTTCACGGGAGTAGATAAAACGACCGTCTTAAAAGACAAGCTTAAAACAGTTGAAGACAGCTATGATATCTGCATACTTGATAATCACCCAGGAATAAACGTGGCGACTTATAACGGACTCATGGCGACAAACAGTGTAATAATCGTTACAACGACGGATTATTTTGCAGAACAAGGCTTAAAAACAATGATGGAGGAATTTAAAAACGCCAAAAAAGATCGCATGAACTACGATGAGGACTATGACGAAAGCGTAAGGACGAAAAGTATAAGACTTGAAGGATGCCTTGTGAATAAGTATATAAACAATCCCGATTTTCAAAAGAAAAAGGACTATAAATATTTTGATACGAATATCCGAATGGTTATAAAAAGCAAACTGTATCTTTTTGACAATGCTGTAAGGCATCACAAAAGTCTGATAGAACTTGCGCCGTATATAAATTTTTCCAAAGACATAAGAAAGTTTGTAACTGAACTTTTGGATAAAATCATAAAACAATAATCTTCAAGGAGGGTTTTCATGGATAGGAAAATAAGTCTAAGCGATGTTTTGCGGGCGGCAACGAAGAATAAAAACGGCATTGACGAAAACAAGGTATATTTCATCAACGCCGATGAAATATATCCTCATCCAGACAATGAAAAATTCTATAAAAAAATAACGACAGATAATCTTACCGACTTAAAGGAGTCAATTATAGAATTAAACGGCGTAGTAGAACCTCTGGTCGTCAAAAAAAGCGAAGATTATAAATTATATATAGTATCAGGAAATCGTCGCCGAGAAGCCGTGTTGGAGCTTTTCAGCGAAGGCAGACTTAAAACAAAGCTCGTTCCGTATAAAATAAAGCAGTTTAAAAATAAGGATGAGGAATTAAAAAGCATAATACTTTTAAATTCACAGCGGAAAAAAAGCATACTTGAAGAAAAAAACGAAATCATTTTTCTGTATAATTTCTACAAAAAAGAAAAAGAAGAAAAAAACATAAAAGGAAATACCAGAGAATATATAGCCGAAAAAATAGGAATTTCTCAGACGAAACTTCAAAGATATTTAAGTATTGACAGTTTATCCGAGAAACTGAAAGAAAAACTTGACAGTGAAGAAATAAATTTTTCAGTCGCAAGTGAGTTCGTGTCGATTCCAAAAGAGATTCAGGATAAGATTTTAGATAAGCTTATGGATGAAGATAACCTTACCATATCTTCTGTTCGCCTTGCAAAAAAAGAATTGACTCAAAAAAAAGAGGCTGAAGAAGAAAACTTAGAAGAAACATCTGATAGAAAACCTGAAACCGTAAATAATAAAAGCGAACCTGAAAAAGGCAGTGAAACAAATGAAGAAACAGAAGAAAACGAGGCTTTAGACGCAGGTGAAATAGGCGAAAAAATAAATCCTGAAGACTTAGAAAAAAATATCGATATAAACGATTATGATGATGAAAATGATGAGAAGGAGGACAAAGAGGACGAAGAGATTGAAACTTATACGAAAAAAATGAATAGTGAAGATGCTTTTGATAATTATATTGCCGAAGAAAACAAAGCGCAAAAAGCGTCAGATTCAGCCAAAAGTTATTGGAAAAATGTAATAGATACCCAGCTTTTAGTACTTAAAAAATCAATATCCGATTCAATAAATCCTCTGAAAGATGAGGAAAATATACGAAGCATAATAGATTTCGGAGAAAAATTAATAAGAAAATGCAGTGATGAAAAGACGGGAAATAATAAAATTTAAGGCAAAAACAATAATTGACGGTGCCAAGGTTACGGTGAGAGGCTCAGGATGCCACCAGAGAAAAGACGGAAAGACGTACATTTTCGGTACGGATAAAAAAGGTGTATTTCATGAGGTGGAAGTTATAACAGAAACCGTATCCATAGAACGCGATTGGTATAAATAAAAAATATAAAGGTGAATCATGATCAAATTAAAAGAGTATCTGTATGAAATAAAAATTATAGGTATTTCGGCCGTAATAACCACAATAATGGTTGTTGCGGCGGGAATAATATTATACGAAAAAATTCCAAAGCAACAGGGTGTGCAGGAAACAGGAAGCATTTCCTGTGTAAATAATTATTATATAACTGGTATAGACGGAAATATATCAAAACACGCATATATACTGGTTGACAGAGACACGAATATTATGTATCTGGCTATAGATACCCTGCAAAACGGGGAGGTGATAGCGACAAGCCAATCGGAGTTGTACGGAAAAAACCAGACTCTTATGACATATAAGGAATATCTTAACAAAGACGAGGAAAAGTTTAAAGCAGATTCCCTAAACAATAAAATACAGACAATAAAACCTGTAGAGCCAGGCGAAAAGGCGGAAGGAAACACAAATGCAAAATGACGATGAAATAATTCAGATAAAAAAGAAAGAGTACATTTCAATTATGCAGCAGCTGCAAAAACAGAAAGCAGAAATCGAAGATCTTAAAAGTATCATAAATGAGGGCGACATTTCCGTAACGGTGGATAAAATCCATGAACTGAAAAGCCTTTTTGATCAGAAAGCTCCGGTACTTTTATATAGCTTTTCTCTTTACCCTATAGGACAGTCTGAAAGGGGAGCTTTAGGCGAACTTATCGAAGAAATGGAACTGTTTATAAAAAACTGTATAAATTACTTAAAAGTGTAAGTAAGTTATGAATATAAATGAAAAATTAAAAAAGATACGGCTGAAACACAATATGACTAAAAGCGAATTTGCCGAGATAATGGGTGTTAGCGTAAGAAGTATACAAAGATGGGAACAAGGTAAAGCTATAATACGCGAGAGCAATTTGATTAAAATCAGTTCGTATTTTGAAATTCCAATAGAATATTTCGAGGAAGATAACGATGAATGAAAATGAAAATCCGATAAAAGAAATTATTATTGAAGGGGAAAGAACAAAAGATATTTTTATCCGTATAAAGGAAGATGTGGGTAAGAATACGGAAAAACTTCCCGGCACTGTTTTTCGCATCAGAAAAACAATGTGTGAATATGTAGCTGTTTATAAAAAATGCACCAGCGAAGATATGGATGATGAATTTATCCGTAAATTTACTTTTTCAAACGAATCGGACTTTAAGGATTTTATGGACAAAACTATAGATATGCTGGAAAAAATTATAAACGAACTAAGAAAAACAGCATAGATTTACACGGTTTTGAAAGAGATGTTTGTCTTGAAAAAATATGTTTTTTTATTGATTGTATTATTCACACTGTTTTCAGGCGGCTGTAAAGCCATGGGTTATAATGATCTTCCAGAAATCACCTCAGGATACGGCTGGAGAGTGCATCCCATAGACGGAGAATATAAATTTCATACGGGAGTCGACTTTCAAATGAATGTCGGAACGCCGATATATGCTCTTATGAACGGTTATATAATATCCAGCGGTGATTATGGCGACGGATACGGAAATCAGGTTCTGATTTATAATAACGAAACCAATACCTATATAAGATTTGCACATTTAAGCTTAGTTAATGTATCTGTCGGGCAGTATGTAAATAGAGGTGAACTTATAGCCTTAAGCGGAGCTACGGGAAATGTAACAGGCCCACATCTTCATTTTGAGTACATGGTTTTTAAGGATGGAAGGTATGTTTATGAAAATCCGTTGGTACTGTATAACTTAGGATAGACAGAAAAATAGCCATGAGTACCGAAAGATTTAACGAAAAGATTGTAAAAGAATACCTAAACAGTTATTTTCTGGCAAACAGGCGCAGAAATCTTCTTGCCAGAAAATATATAAACGATTACGTATATAAAAGAAAATCCAAGGCGGCATATATCCTTATGTATAAAAGAAATATTTATCAGGCAAATTTGAGCGTAGTGGATAAATTCTTAAATGAAATATTAGATAAAGAAGACAGAACACTTATAAAGATGCGATACAAATACAAATATACTTTTGTACACATTTCCGTATGTATGGAAGAAGGTATAGCAAATATTTATTTTAGACATAGGAAAATACTGCATACACTGTATTTTGTAATAAACGCCGAAGTAAATTTTAAGGAAATCTATATGCTGTCTCCTAAAATACTATCCATTATGGAAGAAAGGATATCCTGTGAATATTCCTATGCACTTTTAGGAATGGAATTAAACGAAAAGAATAATCTTAATCTGGATCAGAAATATATTTTCCTTTTAAAAAACAGAAAAAACAATATATCTTATCTTAAATTAATTGTAATTCGCTACTTAGACAGCCTAAAAAAAGCGAAAAAAGATATGGAGTATAAGATAATAGTCATGGCACTTAAAGATATGAACATTACAAGAAAAGAGATAGGAAAAAGGCTTTCCTTATCTCCCTCAAGAGTAGTACAGATTTTATCCTGCTTTAAAAAAGAAATAAAACTGGTGTATGATGAAAGATAAAAGCTGCCTAAATACCAAAAACCTCTTTTTTAATATAACAATAGCCCCTGTATTAAATGGTGCAGGGGCTATCATGTGCCTAAAGGTAGATACAAAAGATGATTGCTGATATAAGTTTATTGAGGTTTATCTTACTTAGATTATAAAAAAGAAAAAGTGGTCCGATCTCGGACTACTTGCAGAATTTTCTTATTTTTATTTTTAAATTAGAGATATATAATTAAAAATGATATTATAAATATATAATTAAGAAATAGAAGGTGATTCTATATGAAACTGCCTAATGGATACGGCTCCGTTACTAAGCTTCATGGAAGAAGACGTAAACCGTGGATTGTGAAAATAACAAAAGGCTGGACTGATGAAGGAAAACAGATACGTGTAGTTTTAGGGACATTCAAAACTAAGGCAGAAGGTTTAGCCTCTTTAGCGGAATATAATAAAGATCCTTATAACATTATAGAACGAAATTATACCTTGCAGGATATATTCGATAAATTTGCTGAACAAAAATTCAAAGATGATAAACGTGTAGCTTCTTATTATACTGCTGCATACAAAAGATGTTCGTCGCTATATGATATGAAATTTAAAGATATTAGAACAGCCCATATTCAAGAAATAATAGATATTGTTCCTACCGGTTATTCAAGCAAAAAATCAATGAAAAACTTATTCAGCTTATTATATAAATATGCCATGTCTATAAATTTAGTAGATAAAAATTATGCCAGTTTTTTGAAGTTACCGCCCAATATGCAAAGTACGCTACATAAACCGTTTTCTGATAATGAATTACAGATTCTATGGCAGAACACGAATGATTATGTTGTAAGAATAGCTTTAATATTATGCTACAGCGGATTAAGACCAAGTGAATTATTAGATATAAAAAGGGAAAATGTTTTTTTTGATGAAAGATACATGATTGGTGGATCGAAAACAACTATGGGGATAAACAGACGTATTCCTATAGCAGAAAAAATATACCCTATTATAAAGGAATTTTATGAAATATCAGCAGCGGCCGGCAATGACTATCTAATTACCGGAAATGTTCGCAAAGAAAAAGTATCTTATCCTGCTTTAGCCCACAAATGGCGTAAGTCGAATATTGAGGTTATTAGAAATCATCTGCCTCATGATGGGCGGCATACATGCAACACTCTGTTAGATAATGCAGATGTGAAAGAAACCATTAAAAATCTTATTTTAGGTCATGTCGGAAAAACTATAAATGAAAAAGTATATACACATAAAACAATTCAGCAATTAAAAGAAGCTATTGATATGATATAAAAATATTCTATTAAATTGAAATAATATACATGATAATAAATATGGATTTGTTATCTACTTGTTTCCTGTTTGTTTCCTACCGATAAAAAAAATAAGGATTTTATATATTCTATTAAGTAGTTTTGCCTTAAACAATCCTTATAAATACTGTATTTGCTGAAAAATTTTTTCTATCTCTATTGACTTAAAGTAAACTCGAAGAAATATAATAAAAATATATTTCATAGGAGGGATTTTTATGATAGATTTATCAAGACGTGATTTTTTTAAAGTTGCAGGCGGAGCTGTCTTAGGCGCAGCAGCTTACAGTATTACAGGTGGTTTTCCTAAAGCATTAGCTCAAGCCCCTGTTATTGGAAGTACACAAGTAACTTCAGATAATACAGTAGGTTCTAAAGCTAAAGTTTATTTCACTAAAACTATTGATGCTGACCATTTAATCAAATTATATGATTTAATCAATGAAGGTATTTATGGCAAAGTTGCTATAAAATTACACACCGGTGAAAAAAATGGTCCAAATATTATTCCACGTGATATGGCAAAAGCTTTTTGGCAACACATTCCTAATAGTAATATCGTAGAAACAAATACATTATATAAAGGCGACAGATTTACTACTGAAGGTCATCGTGAAACTTTAAAAGTAAACGGCTGGACATTCTGCCCTGTTGATATCATGGATGAAGATGGTACTGTTATGCTTCCAATTCGTGGTGGTAAACATTTTACAGAAATGTCCATGGGTAAAAATATCGTAAATTATGATTCAATGGTAGTATTAACACATTTCAAAGGTCATGCTATGGGCGGTTATGGCGGTTCCATGAAGAATATTGCTATCGGTTGCGCTGATGGTCGTATTGGTAAAAGCATGGTACATGGTGTTGTTTCCATCGATGATAAATCAGCAGATTGGAATGCTCGTGAAGAAACATTAATGGAAAATATGGCAGAATCAGCTAAAGCTACTATTGATTATTTCGGTAAACATATTGTATTTTTAAATGTAATGCGCCGTATGTCCGTCGATTGCGACTGTGCAGGAACATCAGCTGCTGAACCAACAATTCCAGATATTGGTATTTTAGCTTCTACTGACCTTTTAGCTATTGACCAAGCTTCAGTTGACCTTGTTTATGCTTCACCACATAATAAGGACTTAGTAGAACGTATTGAAAGTCGTCATGGTCTATATCAACTCACTGCTATGCGTAATTTAAAAATGGGTAATGATAAGTATGAACTAATTACTATTGATTAAATAGATATCCATTTTCTTTAAAACTAATACTAAAAAAGAACCTCTGATAATTATCAAAGGTTCTTTTTTTATAGATTAATGATTAGTCAACTTTTTTAGGTTCTATAATAAATGTTGGGGTAAGAGAAAATTCTCTCACTTCAGCATTTATTTTTTTGCAAAAAAAAGAAGCATAATCTCATTCTTTTCGGTAAAATATAATTGCTAAAAAACATTTTAGAGAGAAATGATACGTATGCTTCAATCTAATTATATTTGTGCTATAATGTACATATTATTTTGAAAGTAAAGGAGATACTAATGCTTGCTTTAGGAATTGACCCTGGGACTGCCATTTGTGGTTATGGTTTGGTAGATATGCAGGGAAGTCATCTAAAAGCTGTAGAATATGGAGCAATACTCACCAGCCCCAAAATGCAACCTCAAGACAGATTACTCAAAATTCATACAGAACTTACATCTATTATCCAAAAATATAAACCTGATGTCATGGGCGTAGAACAACTTTTTTTCAACCGTAATGTAACAACAGCTATACCGGTCGGACAAGCGCGCGGTATCGTGCTTTTAACAGCAGCACAAAATCAGATTGAACTTGTAGAACGTACACCACTTCAAATAAAACAATCCGTAGTAGGCTACGGTAGAGCTTCTAAAGAACAAATCATCTATATGGTAACAAAAATATTACATCTACCTGAACCGCCAAAACCAGATGACGTTGCCGACGCGCTTGCTATTGCCATTTGTACTACGCATTGCATAAACAGCCTCAGTTGGCGCAATAAACTATAATTTATATTAAGGAAGAAAAATAATGATAGGATATCTACACGGTAAAATTACTTTTTTATCCGTTGATTTTTGCTTTATTGATGTAAATGGAGTTGGTTATCGTGTATTCATCACTTCGCCTACTCGCAATCAATTAAAATTAAATCAAGAAATAAAATTATATACGTATCTCAGCGTGCGTGAAGATGCTATGCTTTTATACGGATTTTTAAATCAAACAGAATATAATGTATTTTGTAAACTAATTTCTGTATCAAAAATTGGGCCAAAAGCAGGAATGGGACTTTTATCGGCACTACCTTGCGAAAAATTAATCTGGGCTATTCAAAATAAACAAGCTTCCCTTTTAACTAATGCATCTGGTATCGGCAAAAAAACAGCAGAACGCATTGTTTTAGAATTAAAAGATAAACTAACAGATTTAAATATATCCGCCATTTTACCTGGTAAGCCTGTTTTAATTGATATACCAGCAGAAGATTTTACTATAGATAAATTCACTGAAGCCAGTGAAGCTTTATCTGCTCTAGGTTATACGAAAGCAGAAATTAATACTGTACTCAAAAAATGTACTAATATTTCAACGACAGAAGCAATTATAAAATTTGCCTTAAAAGAATTATCATTAAAATAAGGAGTGTTGACTTTGAAATTATCTGCACAAAATGAACGCCAATTTGCCGTCATTGGTTTGGGCAGATTTGGTAGAAATATTGCTAAAGCCTTATATGAAATGGGCTATGATGTACTTGCTATTGATAAAGATATGGAACGCGTACAAGAGTTTAGCCACGAAGTAACGCACGTTGTACAAGCTGATAGCACAGATGAAGATGCACTTCGTTCTTTGGGAATTTTAAATTTCGATGTCGTCATTGTAGCTATCGGAAAAGATGCAGAAGCCAATATAATGACGACACTTCAATTAAAAGAAATCGGCGTACCATACATTGTTGCTATTGCTCGTACAGTTCTTCAAATAAAAGTATTGGAAAAAATCGGAGCAAATCGAGTTGTTTCACCAGAACGCGATATGGCACGACGCGTTGCTTATAACTTAGCTTCTACAAATATCATGGATTATATCGAATTATCACCAAAATTTAGTATCGTAGAAATAGCTATACCAAAATTATTACGCAATAAAACCTTGCGTGAATCAAATATCCGTGCTAAATACGGTCTTAATGTAGTAGCTATCAAACGTCATGATAATTTAATAATTTCACCTTTACCAACAGAAATTTTAATGGAAAATGACATAGCTATCGTTGTTGGCAGTAATGAAAGTATCAACAGGCTGGAGGAATTAGAAAAATAATGGAACAAATAAACAGCCTATCCAACGCAAAAATAAAATTAGCAATCAGTTTACAACAAAAAAAATATAGAGATAAACACAATCTATTTTTATTAGAAGGTATTCGCAATGCTGAAACAGCTGTAAATGCTAAGGCTAAAATCAATATGTGTTTTTGTACTACAGAAATTTTACAAAATGAACGTGCGCAAAAACTCATTGCTAAAATAACTTGCCCCCTCTACGAAATACCCGAAAATATTTTCAGTAAAATAAGTGATACAAAATCTCCACAGGGATTAATGCTTATTGTGCAAAAAAATGATTGTAATTTAAATGATTTAACTATAACTAAAAAAAGTTGTTTATTAATTTTAGATAGATTACAAGACCCTGGCAATATTGGTACACTTATTCGCACTGCTGATGCCTTGGGAGTATCTGGCATTATTTGCCTTAATGGTACAGCCGATATATTTGCGCCCAAAGTAGTACGTTCCGCTATGGGTTCATTATTTAATCTACCATTCGTCATTAAAGTAAATGAAACTGATTTATTATCTTTTTGCCAAAAACACGATTTAATATTATATGCTACAGCACTTAATAAACAAGCAAAAATTGTATGGGACGTTAATTTTGCAAATAGTTGTGGCATTATCTTAGGCAATGAAGCCAATGGTGTTTCTACTCAATTATTAGAAAATGCCACAGTAAAAATATACATTCCAATGATAGGAAATGCTGAATCTCTTAATGTTGCAACTGCAGGGGCTATGATTATGTATGAACGCCACCGTCAATGTTTTGAACTAATTACTGTATAAAAAACAATGCTTAGTTTTACTTTTATTATTTTCGGTATAGTAGCGATTATCAGTAATTTATCTTCGCCATTATTAAATAAAGTAGGCAGTATGCGTAACCTTTGAATAATTTTGCTATACAAACAGTAGTTTCTATTATGTTAACATTTACTATGACATATTTTATTGCTAGTAGTATTACAATTTTTTTGGTCTTGGTAGTGTTGGTGTTGCTGGTGGTGTATTTACCCTTTTAGCTAAAATAATAAGTTATAAATTAGCTACCCAAATAAAATATGATTATAGATATGTATTAGAATGTATATATCGTTTGAGATAAAAATAAAAGGAATGTATGCTATATTTTATAGCTACATTCCTTTTTTGGTTTAAAATAAATCAGGTGCTTTTTCTTTAATAATATTTAGAGCAATTTCTTTGGCTTTAACACTCGTACTTTCTGGTTTTTTCGGGTCATCAAGGCGAATAGCAAAATAATTTACTTTATTATTTAATTCATACATACCAACAAACCAAGCATCAACATTTTCATCGTTAACTTTGCCAAAACCTGTTTTTCCGTAAATTTTTAAATTATTATTCGTATCTTCATAAACGAGAAATAGTTGTTTCATTTCATTTTCAACTGCTAGATTATTTGTTGTTTTTAAATTAGCAAATATTTTAGCTAGAACTTGTGTTTGTTCTTTCGGCGAAATTTTTAAAGAAGACTCTATCCAGAAACCAAGTAAATCAGGTGTGTTTTCATTTGTATTTAAAACGCCGTTCCAATCGGAGATATCTTTATTGCCAAAATTGTATTTATCAAGGTAGGTTTGCATGGTTTCAGGGCCAATATCATTAATAACACGGCGGAAATACCAAACACAAGAATATTTTATAGCATTTTCAAGGTCGGTATCTTTATTCCATTCATCCATCCAGTATTTTGTACCATTCCAACAACGCAGTGAATTTTGTGGGTCAATATTGCCTGTTAAAATTCCTACATATGTGGAGAAAATTTTAAATGTAGAACATGGTGAAGAACGTTTTTCGCTAAGCTGTTTATTATAAACAGTATATTTTTCTTCAGCAGGATTATAAAAAATAGCTGTACCATTAAAGCCAGCAAAATAATTTTTTAAATCAATCTGTTTAGTTAAATCCTTGTTTGTTTCAATAGTTTTTGTTGGTTCTTGAGCGAGGGCACAGGCGGTGAATAAAAGTGTTAATAGTGATAAAGTAAAGGCGTAGAAAAGTTTTTGAGGCACTAAAATCAATCCTTTCGTTAAAGTTTATGGTTTTATTATAAGCTAATTGAATTAATATTTTCAATAAAAAACAGCTTTTATCCTCGTGTTATTGTAGAGAATAAAAGCTGTTTAGTAAGGGGATTTTTAGTTAATAGCTGTTACTTCATAGCCAGCTTCAATAATAGCGTTTTTAAGCATATCATCTGTTACGCTATCATTTACATAAACTACAGCATTTTTGTTTTCTAAACTTACTTCAACATTTGTTACGCCGTCTACTTTTTGTAATGCTTCAGTAGTGTGTTTTACGCAATGTTGACACATCATACCTTCGATAGAAATTACTTTTTTTGTACCAGAATGTTTGTGTAATATATTTCCTAATAAACTCATAGAAACATCTCCTTTGGATCTTGTGTTTATATGCACTGAAACAATATTTGTTTCAGTAAAATTAGCTGTATTTTGTTTTGTTGTAATTGAATTTTGATGTAATGGCTGGAAAAAACGCAATCTTAAAGCATTGCTAACAACAAAAACAGAGCTAAAACTCATAGCAAAAGCACCAATTATTGGATTTAATTTCAATCCAAATGTAGTATAAAACAATCCCATAGCAATAGGTATGCCGATTATATTGTAGATAAATGCCCAGAAAAGATTTTGTTTGATATTTTTAATGACAGCTTTACTGAGTTTTATAGCAGTAGATACATCTAATAAATCACTTTTCATCAAAACAATATCTGCTGAGTCGATAGCAATATCTGTACCAGCACCAATAGCAATACCAACATCAGCTCGAGCCAGTGCAGGTGCGTCATTTATGCCGTCGCCGACCATAGCAACTTTTTTGCCACTGCTTTGTAATTTACGAATTTCTTGTTCTTTATCCTGTGGTAAAACTTCGGAAATAACATGATTTATACCGACTTGATTGCAAATATTTTGGGCTGTTTTAGCATTGTCCCCTGTCAACATGATTACATCTATATTCATGCTTTTTAGTTCAGCGATAGCTTGAGGGCTGGTTGGTTTTATAGTATCAGCAACGATTATTATGCCGAGAACTTCATTAGTAGAAGCAAAAAATAAAGGTGTTTTACCAGCACTAGCAAATTTTTCACTGATTTTAACAATTTCATCTGTAAATAAATTATTGGCGGATAATAATCGACTGTTACCTGCAAAATACAATGTATTATTTATTTTACCACTAAGCCCTTGTCCTGCTATTTGAGTGAAATTTTCTACAGGTAATATATTAATTTTTTGCTTAGTTGCTTCGTTCAAAATGGCTTCGGCTAAAGGATGTTCAGATAATTTTTCTAATGAAACAGCTATTTGGAGTAAATGGGAAGCTTTTTCTTCATTAAATAATACGATATCAGTTACAATTGGCTTGCCTTGTGTTACTGTACCTGTTTTATCAAGAACTACAGTATCAACAGTATGAGCTGTTTCTAATGCTTCAGCGGATTTTAATAAAATACCGTTGCTAGCTCCTTTACCTGTGCCAACCATGATTGCCGTAGGTGTAGCAAGTCCAAGAGCACACGGACAAGAAATAACAAGGACGCAGATACCAATGGATAAGGCAAATTCTAAAGAATAACCGAGTATATACCAACTGATTGCTGTTAAAATAGCAATGGTAATTACAACTGGTACGAAAATACCACTGACTTTATCAGCGATTTTGGCAATCGGTGCTTTAGAACTGGTAGCTTCATCTACGAGATTGACAATTTGTGCTAAAGTGGTATCCGCACCGATTTTTGTTACACGCATTTTGAAATAACCTGCTTTATTGATTGTTCCGCCAATTACTTGCATATTGATTTCTTTTTCAATCGGTAATGACTCACCTGTCAAAGCTGCTTCATCAATCAATCCTTTTCCTTCAATTATAATACCATCAACAGGAACAGTTTCACCGGCTTTTACAATAAGAATATCATTTAATTGTACATTATCTATAGGAATTTTTTCTTCAGTATTATTTATTAATCTAGTTGCTGTTTTAGGTGCTAAATTCATCAATTTAGTGATAGCATCAGAGGTTTTACCTTTAGCACGGCTTTCAAAAAATTTACCTAGTGTAATTAAAGTTAAAATTGTACCAGCTGATTCAAAATATAAATCCATACTAAATTGTTCAACTGTAGCTAAATCATTTATGCCAAAGGCAAAGCCAATTTTGTAAATAGCATATATACCGTAAACAATGGCGGCACTTGAACCAATAGCGATTAAAGAGTCCATATTAGGTGATAGATGAAATAATGTTTTATAGCCGACAGAATAATATTTAAAATTAACGAAAATAATAGGCAATAGCAATAAAAATTGAGTAAAGGCATATGGCAAAGCGTTTGCTGTTCCAATCAACCAAGAGGGCAGTGGTGCGCCGAGCATATGCCCCATAGAGATATAAAACAGTGGTACGGCGAAAATTATAGAGATAATTAAACGTCGTTTCATTTGTATATATGCTTGTTGTGCTGTATTTTCCGAATTAGTATCAGTAGAAGGCGCTGATTTTTTAGTAGCATTTTGCACAGAAGCACCATAACCAGCCTTTTCTACAGCTGTTATGATATCAGCAGTTGATAAAATGTTTTCATCAAATGAAACAACCATACTATTTTTTAATAAATTAACTGCTACTTCATTTGTACCATTCAGTTTGCTAACTGCTTTTTCAACACGAGCCGAACAAGCTGAACAAGTCATACCAGTAACAGCAAAATGTTCTTTTTGCAAAAATATCACTTCTTTCTTGAGAGAATTTATCATTAGTGATGTACCTTCATTATATATCATTATAAATTTAAAGGCAATGAAAATGAAATATTTTATCAATAGCTAATTTACACGTATAAAATATAATTTAGTTTGTTTTGTATATCAAGTTTTGACAAGTTCTCACTTGCTATTTTATTTGTTTTTGTGTTTCATTTAAATCAATAATATATTCTCGACAAAATCTTTCTTATTTTGCTGTAAGTTTAGTCAAATCACTTCATCATTTAATTTTTATACTAAAAAAGTCGTAAATACGAATTAATGTATCTACGGCTAAATATTTATGCTATAATAAATCCGTTGCTTTGCCCTAATCTGGCAACAAAGAGGGGGGTACTCATCATGAGTTTGATTTCGTTTATACATAGTATAGCATATTACATAATTTTGCAACATTAAACTTATTGTGTTTTATTGTGTTAGTGTAATAAAGGTTCTATAATAAAAGAAAATAAAATGTCAAAAAGTCAAAAAAATTTATTGACAATTTGACTTTTTGACTTTATAATAGCCTTAGTAAACAAAAATAAAGAGTTTACTATTACTTCTAACCATATCTTATTAGAAAATAATCATCATGATTGGAGGAATTCTTCATGGGTGAAGAAAAATATACGCAAAAAGTTCTCGAAGCTATGCAATCTGCTCAGCAGGAAGCAGCGCTTCGTTATCATCAAGAAATAACATCAGCTCATGTTTTAGCTGCACTTATAAAAGAACCAGAAGGTTTACTTGCTACTATATTCAGTGAATGTAGAGTCGATTTGCCAATGCTCAAAGCAAAATTGGAACAAATGCTCAAGAAAATACCAAGCGTTAAAGGTCAAAGTCGTCTTGGTATGAGCACTGAAATGGTACGTGTGCTTGGTCGTGCTGCAAAATTGGCTGAAAATATGAAGGATGACTATATCAGTACAGAACATTTACTTCTTGCTATTGTCAGTGATAGTGATGATGAAATGCAGGCATTATGTCGTGAATTTAATTTACATCAAAATAAAATTATGTCTGTTATTAAATCAGAACGTAAACAGAATGTAAATAGTGATAATCCAGAAAGTGGCTATAAATCACTTGAAAAATATGGTCGTGATTTGACAGCTATGGCAAGAGTTGGCAAACTTGACCCAGTTATTGGTCGTGATGAAGAAATTCGTCGTACTATTGAAATTTTATCGCGTCGTACAAAGAATAATCCTGTATTGATTGGTGAACCTGGTGTTGGTAAAACAGCTATTGTCGAAGGTCTTGCTCGTCGTATTATTGCTGGTGATGTACCAGAATCGTTAAAAAACAAAACTCTTTATTCACTTGATATGGGTTCACTTATTGCAGGTGCTAAATATCGTGGTGAATTTGAAGAAAGATTGAAATCCGTATTAAATGAAATTGCAAAATCTGATGGACAAATTTTATTATTCATTGATGAAATTCATACAGTTGTTGGCGCAGGAGCAACAGAAGGTGCAATGGATGCAGGTAATCTTTTAAAACCAATGCTTGCTCGTGGTGAATTGCGTTGTATCGGTGCGACAACTTTAAATGAATATCGTAAATATATTGAAAAAGATACAGCTTTAGAACGTCGTTTCCAACCAGTAATGGTTGACCAACCTAATGTTGAAGATACAATTTCCATTTTACGTGGTTTGAAAGAACGCTATGAAGTTCATCATGGTGTAAGAATTCGTGATAATGCACTTGTTTCTGCTGCTGTGTTATCTGACCGTTATATTTCTGACCGTTTTTTACCAGATAAAGCCATTGACCTTGTCGATGAAGCAGCTGCTAAATTGCGTACAGAAATAGAATCTATGCCAGAACCGATTGAAAAATTGCGTCGTAAAATCATGCAGTTACAGATAGAAGAGGAAGCTTTAAATAAAGAAACAGATGAAGCTTCGAAAGAAAAACTAGCTAAATTAGTCAGTGAAAGAGAAAAATTACAAGCCGAAGAAAATAAATTAATGGATAAATGGAATAAAGAAAAACAGGGCATCGTTCGTGTTCGTGCTATTAAAAAAGAAATGGATAGTGCTAATACAGAAATGGAAAAAGCACAACGTAACGGCGATTATGCTAAAGCTTCTGAAATTAAATATGGCAAAATTCCTCAGTTACAAAAAGAACTTACAGAAATGGAACAAACTATTCAAGATGAAGAAGGTAATCGCTTATTAAAAGAAGAAGTATCCGAAGAAGATATCGCTCAAGTTGTAAGTCGTTGGACAGGTATACCTGTAACGAAAATGCTCACAGGTGAACGAGAAAAACTTGTTCATCTTGAAGATGTATTACATGAACGTGTAGTAGGTCAAGATGAAGCAGTAAAAGCCGTAAGTGAAGCGATTATTCGTGCTCGTGCCGGTATTAAAGATCCGAATCGTCCAATTGGTTCATTCATCTTTCTTGGACCAACAGGTGTTGGCAAAACTGAACTTGCTAAAACACTTGCTGAATGTCTGTTTGATGATGAACGCAGTATCATTCGTATTGATATGAGTGAATATATGGAAAAACACTCTGTTGCTCGTTTAATCGGTGCGCCTCCAGGATATGTAGGTTATGATGAAGGTGGTCAGCTCACTGAAGCTGTTCGTCGTCGTCCATATAGTGTAATTTTGCTCGATGAAATTGAAAAAGCACATCGTGATGTGTTTAATGTTTTATTGCAAATTCTTGATGATGGTCGTTTGACAGATGGTAAAGGTCGTGTTGTAAACTTCAAGAATACAGTTATTATCATGACATCTAATCTTGGTAGTCATGAAATTTTGAACCAAACTGACTTTGCTACAGCGCAAAAACTCGTAAAAGATATCTTAAAAGATTATTTCCGTCCAGAATTTTTAAATCGTGTAGATGATATAATCGTATTCAAAGCACTTGATAGAGAACAAGTTAAACAAATTGCTCAAATCATGCTTAATAATCTCAATAAACGTTTGCAACATCAGATTAATATTTCACTTTCTTGGTCAGATGAAGCACTCAATAAATTGGCAAATGAAGGATTTAACCCGAATTTTGGTGCTCGTCCACTTCGTAGATTACTGGCGCATACAGTGGAAACTGAACTTAGTAAAGAGATTATAAAAGGCAATATTAAAGAAGGAGATACTGTAGATATAGATATCGACGGTGAAAACTTCACATTTAATCCAATTCGCAAAATGGAATAAATAAAAGCCTCTTGCTGTAATTGTTATACAGCAAGAGGTTTTTTCTTAAAAAAGTTGTAAAAACAACAATAAAAAATTGTGTATTATCGTATAATGAGCGTATAAAATAGCTGGGAAGAAGGGATTTTTTTGCATAAATGGTTGATTGTTTATTCTAGTGTAACTGGCAATACGAAAAAAATTGCTGAGGCAATGTACAGTGCTTTTGTTCCAGGGGAAGCGGATATTTTTTCTATAAAAGATGAATTTTCACTTGCTGATTATGATTATATTGCTGTTGGTTATTGGCTTACACGCGGTGCTCCAGATAAAGCAGTACAAAATTTATTGTCTAAAATCACGGGCAAAACAGTCATATTATTTCAAACGCATGGAGCAGAATTAGGAAGTGAACATTCTGTAACAGCTTTTGCTCGTGCAGGTATGAAATTAGGAGCAGATTGTGAAGTGTTAGGAACATTTTCTTGTCAAGGAAAAATAAACCCTGCGTTGCTTGTTCGTAGAATGAATAATACCAATGAAAATGACCCCCATTCAGCTACCAAACGCAATAAAAAACGTTGGGAAAATGCTTCTAAACATCCAGATGAAAATGATTTGCAAAGAGCAAAAGATTTTGTTTTTGCTATGAAACATAAATTGGCATTGAAACAAAAATATCTCAATAACCTTAGATAATCTCATTTGAGGAACTGAATGTATTATTCAGTTCCTTTTTATTTACGTGAATTAAGCAATAAAAAAGGCTGTCATTTCTGACAGCCCCATTTGAGCCGGCGTACTTAACATACGCTTAATGGCATTCATCGCATCTCAAATGTAAACAGTGTATCATGTTTTAATACCTGTACTTTAATTATATAAATACTTTAAGGAAAAGTCAAGCCAAGGTGATTGGGAATGTTACGCAGTTGACTCTTTTGATATTTATATGAACAGTAAATACGATTGGCAAGAATATCACAAGCTTGTATCATATAATTTATTTTGGAGTCACAATACGACAGATGAACATTGACTTCACCCTTAAATAATGGACTATATACACGGCTATAATTATAATTTAAAATCCCGAACTGAAGTTCTTCTTTAAGTGCTTCACGTAATCCGTAAATACCATCAGTTGTGGCGAATTGTTCATCAATGTAAATAAAAATGGAAATATCATCATGCGAGTTTAAAATGTTTTTTTCGATTAATTGGTTAATTTCCGTTTGTATAGCTATTTTTAATATATAATCTTTATAACGACAGATAGAGTGTGAAGAGTAGAGAATTTTGTCATACGTTTTGGCAATATTTACTACAAGTGCAATACTATTTTCTTTGCGCAATACATTATATAACGCGCGTTTGTATTTAGGACGAAGACGACAGGCTTTCAATTCGCGAGAAGTTTTTAAAGCTTTTTGAATTTGTTTAACTAAATTGGTATAACGAACGCGTGCTTTATCAATATCTTTGCGAGAGGTGAAAACATATCCAGCATAAACGAATTTACTAACATCGTTAGAAAGGTGTAGTGTACCTGAGTCATCAAAAAAGAAAAAAATATTTTGCATGGTAAAAATAATTTCCTAACTGATATATTGCTGACGACAAGCACTAATAGTGCCAATAGCTATAATCCAAAGTAAAAAAATAAAAGCGGAGATAAAGAAGCTTTTTTTTCGCCAAAAATATTTACCAGAAAACCAAGCAATCCAAGTAACGATAACGGCCAAAACGATAAGTAAGATACTCATAAAAATCAACTCATTTCTTAAAAATTCGATTAAATAGATACGATATTAATTCTATTTTGTTAATTAAAATACCTGCTGAAAAATATGTGTTAAATATAAAATATTTGACAAATGGTGTTTTAATAGTGATAATAATAGAATATATGCGGTAATGTATTATTATGAGTTAAATTTAATGTAGGAAAGAATAAAATGAAAAATATTTATTGGGCAGCTTTGCATTTAGTGCCACATATCGGCAATAAAACATTACATCGTTTAGGCGATTATTTTGGTGATGGTGAAACGGTGTGGACGGCAGATGAAAAAACTTTAGCAAAAAGCAAATGCTTAACAGAAAAGATGTTGTCTGAATTGATAGAATTTAGGCGTAGTTTTTCAGTAAAGCAATTAGAACAAGATTTAATGCGTTATAAGGTGAAAATTTGTGTTGAGCTGGATGAAGATTATCCAAGTAGTTTACAAGAAATTTTTGACCCACCATTTATCTTGTATTATCAAGGAAACTTGAAAGCAGATGAAGCTTGTATTGGCATTGTGGGGGCGAGAGCTTGTACACCATATGGGGCACAGATTGCACAAAGTATAGCAACTCAATTAGCTAAAGCTAATTTCACAATAGTGAGCGGTGCTGCTAAGGGAATAGATACAAATGCTCATATTGGTGCGCTAAAAACAGGGCGTACTATTGCCGTGTTAGGGTGTGGTCTTGATATAGCCTATCCGCAAGAAAATAAACAACTTTTATTGGATATTGCAAAAACAGGAGCGGTCATCTCTGAACTTCCGTTAAAGACACCGCCAATACCAGGAAATTTTCCAGCAAGAAATCGTATTATTACAGGATTATCTAAAGGTATTTTAGTGGTAGAGGCAGCTAAAAAAAGCGGTTCGTTGATAACGGCAGAACTAGCACTCAGTGAAGGTCGAGATGTTTTTGCTGTACCAGGAAATATTTATTCCGCCAAAAGTCAGGGCTGTCATAAATTAATTCAACAAGGTGCGAAACTTGTTACATCGGCACAGGATATAATGGATGAATATCATTCATTTGTAGTAAAAACGACTACAGAAAATACACCTATTGCCATGACGAAAGAAGAAAAGGCTATTTATGATTATCTTTCTTTGACAGAACCCAAATGCACAGATGAAATAATATATAAACTGCGAATAGATGTTTCCAATATCGCTTTCATTTTATTGCAAATGAAAATAAAAGGACTGATAAAAGAAACGAGTCCTAATTTTTATATACGACAACAGAGGTGCGTTGAATGAACAAAAAAACGCTAGTGGTGGTAGAATCTCCAACAAAAGCAAAAACAATTGAAAAATATTTAGGCAATAAGAAGTATACAGTGATGGCTTCTATGGGTCATTTGCGCGATTTGCCAAAAAGTCAGTTTGGCATAGATGTAGAGCATGATTTTGCGCCTAAATACATCAATATCCGTGGTAAAGGGGATTTAATTAAAGCTTTGAAGAAGGAAGCTAAAAAATCCGAAAAGATTTACTTGGCTTCAGACCCCGACCGTGAAGGAGAAGCTATTGCATGGCATTTAGCATATATTTTTGGTATTGACGAACATGAAAAATGCCGTATTGTGTTTAATGAAATAACGAAACCTGCCATTCAAGAGGCAGTAAAAAATCCCAAAGCAATTAATATTGATAGAGTAGATGCGCAACAAGCGCGTCGTATGCTCGACCGTATTGTGGGTTATAAATTAAGCCCATTGCTTTGGAAAAAAATTCGTAAGGGATTAAGTGCCGGTCGTGTACAATCCGTTACGGTAAAAATGATTTGTGACAGAGAAAAAGAAATTCAAAAATTCAAATCAGAAGAGTATTGGACGGTGGATTTTAAATTTAAGAAAAAACCCCGTTCTAATATGTTTACAGCCGAACTCATCGCTATTGATGATAAAAAATTGATGATATCAGCTAAAAAAGAAGATATTAAAATTGAGTCCAAAATACAAGCTGATGAAATTTGCGCAGATATGGAAAATATTGATTTCAAAGTTATAGAAATCAAAAAACGCCAACGTCAGCGTAAAGCTCCAGCTCCATTTACAACGAGTAGTTTACAACAAGATGCAGCGCGTAAGTTAGGTTTTACTTCACGTAAAACTATGATAGTAGCACAACAACTTTATGAAGGTATCAGTCTTGGTAGAAAAGGGCCGACTGGTCTTATTACTTATATGCGTACAGACTCAACGCGTATATCTGATATTGCTTTAAATGAAGCTCGTGATTTTATTGAAGCGAATTTTGGCAAAGAATATTTACCAGAAAAACCAAATGTATATATTGCAGGAAAATCTTCACAAGATGCCCATGAAGCAGTACGCCCAACAAATATTCAGTTGACGCCAGCTTCTATAGAGCAATATTTGACGAAAGAACAGCTTAAATTATATAAACTCATTTGGCAAAGATTTCTTGGCTCGCAAATGCTTCCAGCTAATTATGATATGATGAGTGTAACCATGCAAGGTGGTCGATATACAGCTAAAGCTACTGGTTCAAAATTGAAATTTGCTGGATTTACAGCTGTATATAATGAAGACGATAATAAAAAAGAAAAAGATATTATTTTGCCTGATTTAGTAGAAGGTGATGAACTGTCTTTACAAAAAGTTGACCCATTGCAACATTTCACTGAACCACCGGCTCAATATAATGATGCTTCTCTTGTAAAGACATTAGAAGAAAAAGGCATTGGGCGCCCAAGTACGTATGCGCCAATTATTGAAACAATTTTAGCACGTGGTTATGTCGTTCGTTCTGATAAAAAATTTGAACCGACAGATTTGGGCTTTGTTGTAGTTGACTTACTGGAAAAATATTTTAAAGATATTGTTGATGAAAAATTTACAGCGGAATTAGAATATAAACTAGATGAAATTGCTGTAGGTAAAATCAAAAAAAATACCTTATTACGTGAATTTTATGTACCATTTGAAAAAACATTAGAACATGCAGAAGAAGAAATAGGCGAAGTAGAAGTTCCAGATGAAGTTTCAGATGTACAATGTGAATTATGTGGTCGCATGATGGTTGTAAAACAAGGGCGATACGGTAAATTTTTGGCTTGTCCGGGTTTTCCTGAATGTCGAAATACCAAGCCGATAATTAAAGATACAGGTGTAAAATGTCCAAAATGTGGTGGCAAAATTATTGAACGACGTACTCGTCGTGGTGTAGTCTTTTACGGCTGTGAAAATTATCCTAAATGTGATTATGTTTCTTGGGATATGCCACTTACAACAACTTGTAAAGAATGTGGTTCGTTTTTATTTAGACATCGTTTTAAAAAAGGACAAACTATCTTATATTGCAGTAATGATGATTGTAAGACACGTAAAGAAGATACGCCAATCAATAAAGAGATAAACAAAATAAAAGAAAAAGAAAAAAAAGCTGCTGCTGCTAAGTTAAAAGAAGCGCGTGCTAAAGAAGCAGAAAAAGCGGAAGAATAGAAAGGATTTAATGTGAAGAAAGTTATTATTGTCGGTGCAGGAATGGCAGGCAGTGAAGCGGCTTGGCAAGTTGCTAATCGTGATATTAAAGTTGATTTATATGAAATGCGACCTGTAAAATCTACTCCTGCGCATAAAACAGCAAAATTTGCTGAGCTTGTTTGTAGTAATTCATTGCGTGGTGCAAGTTTAGAAAATGCAGTGGGATTACTCAAAGAAGAAATGCGTCGATTGAACTCACTTATCATAGAGTCAGCAGATATAAATAGAGTGCCAGCTGGTGGGGCATTAGCTGTGGATAGAGAAGGTTTTAGTCAATATATTACAGATAAGGTGAAAAATCATCCTAATATTAATGTAGTAAATGCGGAAATTACAGAAATTCCACAGGAAGAAAATGCAGTTACGATTATTGCCAGTGGACCACTTACTTCTGAAGTACTAGCTAAAGCTATAAAAGAATTAACTGGGCAAGAGTATTTTTATTTCTACGATGCAGTTGCGCCACTTATAGCAAAAGAAAGTATTGATATGAATAAAGCGTATCGTGCTTCTCGCTATGGTAAAGGTACGGCTGATTATATTAACTGTCCTATGGATAAAGAACAGTATGAACATTTTTGGCATGAGCTTGTAAATGCCGAACTTGCACCGATTAAGGAATTTGAAAAAGCTAAATTCTTTGAAGGCTGTATGCCTGTAGAAGAAATGGCACGACGTGGAGAAAACACATTATTGTTTGGTCCTTTAAAACCCGTTGGTTTAGATGACCCCAAAACGGGTAAACGACCATATGCTGTTGTGCAGTTGCGCCAGGATAATGTAGCGGATAGCCTATATAATATAGTAGGTTTTCAAACTCATTTAAAATGGCCAGAACAAAAGCGTGTATTTAGTTTAATACCTGGTTTAGAAAATGCTGAATTTGTACGTTATGGTGTAATGCATCGCAATACTTTCATAAATTCACCAGAACTTTTACGCCCAACACTACAATTTCATAATCAAGATAATTTGTTATTTGCTGGACAAATGACAGGTGTAGAAGGATATATCGAGTCTGCTGCTTCAGGGCTTGTTGCAGGTATCAATGCTAGTTATTTATCCAAAGGTGAAGCACCAGTAATATTCCCACCAGAAACGGCACATGGCTCAATGTGCCATTATATAACTTCAGCAGTAGCAAAACATTTTCAACCAATGAATGTTAATTTTGGCTTAATGCCAGCACTTAATGAACGTATTCGTGATAAAAAACTCAAAAAACAAAAAATAGCTCAAAGAGCATTGGAATTTTTAGAAAAATTTAGTACAGATGTATTGAAAATAAATAAGTAAAACTGATAATATTAGTATAGTATGAATAATGGAGTTGATAAAATGGAAAGTTTTAAAGCAACCACTATTATAGCTGTAAAAAAAGATGGCAAAACGGCTATTGCAGGTGATGGACAAGTAACTTTCGGTCAAGCTGCTATTATGAAAGCGAATGCCCGTAAAGTTCGTCGTTTATATAATAATAAAGTATTAGCAGGCTTTGCTGGTTCTGTAGCGGATGCGTTTACTTTATTTGAAAAATTTGAAGCTAAATTAGTGGAATATCATGGTAATTTAACTCGTGCTGCTGTAGAGCTTGCCAAAGATTGGCGCATGGATAGAATATTGCGTAAATTAGAAGCACTTTTGCTCGTAGCTGATGAAAATACATTATTACTTATTTCAGGTAATGGTGAAGTTATCGAACCAGATGGTAATGTAGCAGCAATCGGTTCAGGTGGTTTTTATGCTTTGGCTGCTGGCCGTGCACTTGTAAAACATTCCAATTTAAGTGCAGGTGAAATTGCTAAAGAAGCACTTACACTGGCAGCAGATATCTGCGTATATACAAACCATAATATTATTGTGGAAGAATTAAACTAAATAAAAGGGAGTTTTAATAGTGAAATTTAACGAACAAATTCCACGTCAAGTTGTGGAAGAACTCGATAAATATATTGTAGGACAGGCACAGGCAAAACGTTCTGTAGCTATAGCACTTCGCAATAGATGGCGTAGTCGTCATTTACCAGAAGAAATACGTGATGAAATTATTCCAAAAAATATTTTAATGATAGGTTCTACAGGTGTCGGCAAAACCGAAATTGCGCGTCGCCTTGCTAAACTTGTTAAAGCACCATTTGTCAAAGTAGAAGCTACTAAATTTACAGAAGTAGGCTATGTTGGCCGTGATGTTGAATCTATGGTTAGAGATTTGGCAGAAGCAGCCGTTCGCATGGTAAAACAAGAAAAATTAGAAGAAGTTCAAGATAAAGCCAAAAAAATGGCGGAAGAAAGAATACTTGATATCTTTGTACCAGAACCAAAAACAAAATCAGTAAGTAACCCATTAAATGCACTTTTTGGTGGCAATAAAGAAGAAGCGGAAGAAGAAAAGACAGTGGAAGAACCAAAATATTCTGCTGGTCGTGAATGGTGCAGAAAACGTCTCCAAAAAGGCGAAATGGAAAATGAAATAATTGAAATCAGTGTTGAACCAAAAAATACACCAGTTATCGGCATGTTTGCAGGTTCTGGCATGGAAGATATGGGCAACAATATACAAGACATGTTAGGCAATCTTATGCCAAAAAAACGTAAAAAACGCAAAGTAACTGTATCACAAGCCCGTGAAATTTTCACTCAAGAAGAAGCTCAAAAATTACTCGATATGGAAGCTATTTCACATGAAGCTTTACAAATTGCTGAACGCAATGGCATTATCTTCCTCGATGAAATCGATAAAGTAGCAGTGAAAGGCTCATCTTCAGGCCCAGATGTTTCTCGTGAAGGCGTACAGCGTGATATTTTACCAATAGTAGAAGGTTGTACTGTTTCAACAAAATATGGACAAATGAAAACGGATTATATTTTATTTATTGCAGCTGGAGCATTTCATATGGCAAAACCATCCGATTTAATTCCAGAATTGCAAGGTCGTTTCCCAATCCGTGTTGAACTTAGTTCTTTAACTGAAGCTGATTTCAAACGTATCCTGACAGAACCAACAAATGCTCTTTTAAAACAATATAAAGCACTCTTAGCAACAGAAGGTGTAACAATTGATTTCACAGAAGACGCAATCGAACGTTTGGCACAAGTTGCTTGTGAAGTTAATGAACAAACTGAAAATATCGGTGCAAGAAGATTACACACTATCATGGAAAAATTGCTCGAAGATTTATCTTTTGAGGCACCAGAACTTACAGAAAAAAATGTTGTAATTGATGCTAATTATGTAAATGAAAAACTCGGTGGCATCATTAAAAACCGTGATTTGAGTCAGTTTATTTTATAAAATGCTATTTAGTGTAATATAATAAAAAATACTATTTGGTGTTTTTTATCTATATTGCACTAAATATTTTTCGTTGAAAACATTCCAATTATTAGCGCAAAAATAATTTCTTAAAAATATTATATAAAATTCTAAAAAATATAAAAATTACTCTTTAAAATTAAAGATATATATGTTAAAATAATTAAAGAAAATGATTTTAGAGGAGAAAACTCCTAACCAAGAAGGGGATAACAGATGGCATCTTTACTCGAAAAAACAAGAAAAATAAATAAGTTACTTCAAAAAGCGGAGGCTGTAGAATATGATAGCATTTCCCGTGTATTAAGTAATGTAATTGAAGCTAATGTCTATATTGTCAGCAAAACAGGCAAAATTTACGGATATGCTTTCATTGATGATTTTGAATGTGATACAATGATTGATAAAATCGTAAGTCAGGGAGAATTTCCAAAGCCTTATGTAAATTGGCTTTTAAAAATGGATTCAACATCTCCGAATATTAAACAGAATGAACACTGTGTTTTCGGTGAAGAAAAAGATAGTTGCGATGTAAATAGTAAAGTTGTTACAATCGTACCTATCTATGGTGTAGGTGAACGCATTGCTACACTTGTATTAGCAAAATTTAATAGTGAATTTAACGATGACGATTTACTTTTGGGCGAATATGGTGCAACAGTAGTTGGCATGGAAATTTTACGTGACCGTTCACAAAAAATTGAAGTAGAAGCACGTAAAAAAGCTACTGTACAGATAGCATTGGCTACACTTTCCTATTCTGAAATCGAAGCAGCCGTTAATATTTTAAGTGAACTTAATGGTACAGAAGGTTTACTCGTTGCTTCTAAAATTGCTGACCGTGTAGGTATCACTCGTTCGGTAATTGTAAATGCACTGCGTAAATTCGAATCTGCTGGTGTAATCGAATCCAAATCACTCGGCATGAAAGGTACGTACATCAGAGTATTGAATGAGTATTTATTAGAAGAAATCCAAAAACTTAAAAGATAACAAAAATAATGAAGACGCATGAAAAATTTTTCCCATGCGTCTTCATTATGGCTCTTTGTCAAATGTTGGGGTAACATAGATAGGTAGAATTTTTTTCTACCTA
>C._urophasianus_2_cecum__coassemble_55_pt1 | contig 34800 bp, 45 predicted proteins | sample C__urophasianus_2_cecum__metabat2_low_PE_006 | metagenome-assembled genome bin C | reverse complement strand
AAATAAATGCTGAAGTAAGAGAATTTTCTCTAACCCCAACATTTATTATAGAACCAATTTATTTGACATTATGAAAGGACATTGGAATTTTTCCAGTGTCTTTTTTTATATTTTTTTGGGAAAAATCTTTTTGAAAATGACAGGTGTTTTTGCGTATTGTAAGTAGAAATATAAATTTTTAGAAAATAATTTTATTGTGTGGTAAAAAAGACTATGAACCCTTATAAATCAAGGCTTTTTTAGACTTTACACTTAAAAAATGATACGCCAGGTAGCGTGTATATGAAAATACTTATGAAATAAGTGTTGACAATGTTTTTTAATGATGATAATATTAGTAAGTGCCTGAAATCCTGTCAGTTAGTATTTAGGAGTGATTAAGATGATAGTTACACTGAAAAATGCTGAACGCGTTATCGGTATAAAACAAGTTACTAAAGCGGTAAAAAACGATTTAGCAAAATGTGTTTACATAGCAGATGACGCTGATGATAGAGTTTTAAGCCCGTTAAAAGAGCTTTGCAGAATGAAAAATATAGAAATGATTTTTGGTTCTACAATGGCTGAACTTGGTAAATCCTGTAATATTGAAGTAGGTGCAGCAGCGGTTGCACTTTTAAAGGGAGATACCGCTAACTAAGCTGAAAGTCTTACGGAAGTAAGATTTCTTAATCTAAATATCCGCAGTTGGATAGGGCTTGGGAGCCTTTAATCTTTAGGAAGGAGGTGCATGTATGCCTACAATTAATCAGTTGATTCGTAAGAGCAGACAGAGCATGCAGGAAAAATCTACAGCACCGGCATTAAAAAATTGCCCGCAAAAACGTGGTGTTTGTACAAGAGTATATACAACTACTCCTAAAAAACCAAACTCCGCATTGCGTAAAGTTGCCCGTGTTCGTTTAACGAATAGTATTGAAGTAACAGCTTATATCCCTGGTATTGGTCACAATCTTCAGGAACATAGTGTTGTTTTAATTAGAGGCGGTCGTGTTAAAGACTTACCAGGTGTGCGTTATCACATCATTCGTGGTTCTTTGGATACTGCAGGTGTTCAAAACCGTGAACAAGGAAGATCTAAATACGGTGCAAAACGTCCTAAGAAAAAATAATTGCTAGAAATATTGAAGACTAAGACAAGGAGGGGTAGTAATGCCAAGAAAAGGTTCTGTACCTAAAAGAGACGTATTACCGGATCCGGTGTACAAATCTAAGGTCGTAACTAAATTTATAAATAAAGTTATGCTTTCTGGTAAAAAAGGTGTTGCTGAGAAAGTTGTATATGATGCATTTGACATCATTAAAGAAAAAACTGGCAAAGACCCAATGGAAGTTTTTGAAACTGCATTGAAAAATGTAATGCCAGTATTAGAAGTTCGTGCTCGCCGTGTTGGTGGTGCTAACTATCAGGTTCCTGTAGAAGTTCGTCAGGACCGTCGCATGACACTCGGTATTCGTTGGATCGTTAATTACGCTAGACTTCGTGGTGAAAAAACTATGAATGAACGTCTTTCTGGTGAATTAATGGATGCAGCAAACAATACTGGTGCAGCAATTAAGAAAAAAGAAGATACTCATAAAATGGCTGAAGCAAACAAAGCTTTTGCACATTATCGTTGGTAATTTGAAAGTATCTTTTATATAATATAAGGAGCGATGAAGTAAGTGGCAAGAGCGTTTTCACTTGAAAAAACTCGTAATATTGGTATTATAGCACATATCGATGCAGGTAAAACCACCACTACAGAGCGTATCCTGTTTTATACAGGTATTCTTCACAAAATGGGTGAAGTTCATGAAGGTGCAGCTACAATGGACTGGATGGCACAGGAAAAAGAAAGAGGTATTACAATTACTTCTGCTGCAACAACTTGCCATTGGAAAAACCATCGTATCAACATCATTGATACACCAGGCCATGTGGATTTCACAGTTGAAGTAGAACGCTCTTTGAAAGTACTTGATGGTGCAGTTACTGTATTATCTGCGAAAAGCGGTGTAGAACCACAATCTGAAACAGTTTGGCGTCAAGCTGAAAGATATCATGTACCTCGTATGGTATACGTAAATAAAATGGATATCGTTGGTGCTGATTTCTATAACGTTTTAAAGATGATGGTTGAACGTTTAAATGCAAATCCGGTAGCAATTCAGATACCAATTGGTGCTGAAGATACTTTCCAAGGAATTATTGACTTAATTAAAATGAAAGCTGTAATCTACGAAGAAGATTATACAAAAGAACCTGAATCAGTAGAAATTCCAGCTGAATATAAAGAAAAAGCAGAAGAATATCGTCAGAAAATGCTCGACGCAATCGCAGAAACTGATGATGATTTAATGATGAAATATCTTGAAGGTGAAGAACTTACTGAAGAAGAAATAAAAGCAGCTCTTCGTAAAGCAACAGTAAAATGTATACTTTACCCTGTTGTATGTGGTTCTTCTTATAAAGATAAAGGTATTCAACCAATGCTTGATGCAGTTGTTGATTACATGCCTTCTCCACTTGATATTCCACCTATTAAGGGTATCAATCCAGATACAAATGAAGAAGACCATCGTGAAGCGGATGACAGTGAACCATTCTCTGCACTCGCATTCAAAATTATGGCTGACCCATTTGTTGGTAAACTTGCGTTCTTCCGTGTATATTCCGGTACATTAAATGCTGGCTCTTATGTATTTAACTCTACAAAGGGCAAAAAAGAACGTATCGGACGTATTTTACAGATGCATGCTAATAACCGTAAAGAAATTGACATGGTTTATAGCGGTGACATCGCAGCAGCTGTAGGTCTTAAAGATACTACAACTGGTGATACACTTTGTGACGAAAGTCATCCAATCATTCTTGAATCAATGGAATTCCCAGATCCAGTTATTTCTGTAGCTATTGAACCGAAAACAAAAGCTGACCAGGAAAAAATGAGTATTGCTCTTCAGAAATTAGCTGAAGAAGACCCAACATTCCGTGTAAGAACAGATGCTGAAACTGGTCAGACAATTATTTCTGGTATGGGTGAATTACATCTTGATATTATCGTAGACCGTATGAGACGCGAATTTAAAGTTGATTGTCAAGTAGGTAAACCACAAGTTGCTTACCGTGAAACAATCCGCAAAACAGTTAAAGCTGAAGGTAAATTCGTTCGTCAGTCTGGTGGTAAAGGTCAATATGGTCATTGCTGGCTTGAACTTATTCCACAGGATCCTGGCACAGGCTTTTCCTTTGAAAGCCAGATTGTCGGCGGTGCTATTCCAAAAGAATACATTGGACCAATTGAAAACGGTGTTAAAGAAGCTATGGAAAACGGCGTTGTTGCTGGTTATCCAATGGTTGATATCAAAGCTGTCGTTTATGACGGTTCTTATCATGAAGTTGACTCCTCAGAAATGGCCTTCAAAGTTGCAGGTTCTATGGCATTTAAAGCTGGTGCAGCTAAAGCAAATCCAGTGCTTCTTGAACCATATGTAAAAGTTGAAGTTACTGTTCCTGAAGAATATATGGGCGATGTAATCGGTGACTTAAACTCCCGTCGTGGTCGTATCGAAGGTATGGAACCACGTAATGGTGTTGAAGTAATCAATGCATTTGTTCCACTTTCTGAAATGTTCGGTTATGCAACCGACTTACGTTCTAAAACACAGGGTCGTGGGAACTACTCCATGGAAGTTTCTTACTATGATGAAGTTCCTAAAAATATATCTGATGCTATTGTCGCTAAAGTTAAAGGCGAATAATAAGGGAGGAAAAAAATTAAATGGCTAAACAAAAGTTTGAAAGAACTAAACCACATGTAAACATTGGTACAATCGGTCACGTTGACCATGGTAAAACTACTTTAACTGCTGCTATTACTAAAGTATTATCTGAAAAAGGTATGGCTCAGTTCGAAGATTACAGCATGATTGATAAAGCTCCAGAAGAACGTGCACGTGGTATTACAATCAATACTGCACACGTTGAATATGAAACTGAAAAAAGACATTATGCTCACGTAGACTGCCCAGGCCATGCTGACTATGTTAAAAACATGATCACTGGTGCTGCTCAGATGGACGGTGCTATCCTCGTTGTTAGTGCTGCTGATGGTCCTATGCCTCAGACTCGTGAACATATCCTTCTTGCTCGTCAGGTTGGTGTTCCTGCAATCGTTGTATTCCTCAACAAAGCTGACCAGGTTGATGACCCAGAACTTCTCGAACTCGTTGAAATGGAAGTTCGTGAACTTCTTTCCAGCTATGACTTCCCTGGCGATGACGTTCCAGTAGTTATTGGTTCTGCTCTTCAGGCTCTCGAAGGCGATGAAGAAGCTAAAAAGAAAATTCTTGAATTAATGGATGCAGTTGATGATTATATCCCAACTCCAGTTCGTGATACAGACAAACCTTTCTTAATGCCTGTTGAAGACGTATTCACAATCACTGGTCGTGGTACTGTTGCTACTGGTCGTGTTGAACGTGGCGAACTTAAACTTGGTGATAGCGTTGAAATCGTTGGTCTTTCCGAAGAAAAGAAATCCACAACTGTAACTGGTATCGAAATGTTCCGCAAAATGCTTGATAGCGCTGTTGCTGGTGATAACATCGGTGCACTTCTTCGCGGTATTGACCGTAAAGAAATCGAACGTGGTCAAGTTCTTGCAAAACCTGGAACAATTCATCCACACAAAAAATTCAAAGCTCAGGTTTACGTTTTAACTAAAGAAGAAGGTGGTCGTCATACTCCATTCTTCTCCAACTATCGTCCACAGTTCTATTTCCGTACTACTGACGTTACTGGTGTTGTAACTCTTCCAGAAGGTACTGAAATGGTTATGCCTGGCGATAACATTGAAATGAACATCGAACTCATCACTCCAATCGCTATTGAAAAAGGTCTTCGCTTTGCTATTCGTGAAGGTGGTCATACAGTAGGCGCTGGTCGTGTAATTGAAATCGACGAATAATTAATGTTTAAATAGTAAATTTTTATATGAGGGTGGCATCAATTTGCTACCCTTATATAAAGTTTTTTTTTGTAAAATGCGATGACGCGGTAGATTGCTTGCCTTGTGCAAGGGAACTGGCGTGGAGAAATTGTCCGGGTCAAGAATCTGGGCGACAAGGAGGAAAATAATTTGGCTAAACAGCAAAAAATCAGAATTCGTTTAAAAGCATATGATCATAAAGCACTTGATCAAAGCTCCGTTAAAATTGTTGAAACGGCTAAAAGAACAGGTGCAATGGTATCTGGTCCTATTCCATTGCCAACTGAAAAAAATATTTTTACAATTTTAAGATCTCCACATGTTAATAAAGACTCTCGTGAACAATTCGAAATGAGAACTCATAAACGTCTTATTGACATTTTAGAACCTACATCTAAAACTGTTGACGCTTTAATGCGTTTAGATTTGCCAGCAGGTGTGGATATCGAAATTAAATTGTAAGAGGAGGTGGCAATAGATGGCAAAAGTAATTTTAGGTAAAAAACTTGGCATGACTCAAATCTTTACTGAAGAAGGTAAAGTAGTTCCTGTTACAGTTGTAGAATCCGGTAAAAACGTTGTTCTTCAGAGTAAAACTGTTGAAACTGATGGTTATAATGCAGTTCAGATTGGCTTTGGAACAATTAAAGAAAAAAATGTAACTAAACCAATGAAAGGCCATTTCGCAAAAGCTGGCGTAGAACCAGTAAAATTCATTCGCGAATTTCGCCTTGCAGATGTTCCAGAATATAAAGCTGGTGATTCTATCAGCGTTGACATATTTGGTGCCGGTGATTTAGTTGATGTTACTGGCACTTCTAAAGGTAAAGGTTTTGCCGGCGGTATTAAACGTCATAACTTTGCTAGAGGTCCTATGGGTCACGGTTCTAAATCTCATCGTGAACCAGGTTCTACAGGTGCTATGATTTCCGGTCATGGTGGACGTGTACTTAAAGGTAAAAAATTACCGGGCCGTATGGGTGGCGCTAAAGTTACAGTACAGCGTTTAAGCATTGTTCGTGTAGATGTTGACCGTAACCTTATTTTGATTAAAGGTGCTATTCCAGGTGCTAAAAACAGCTTTGTAGTAATTAAAGATACAGTTAAACCTAATAAATAATAGTTGGAAGGAGGATTATGCTATATTATGCCTAAAGTAGCAGTTTATACAGTTGCCGGCCAGCAGATCGGTGATATCGAATTAAATGAAAGCGTATTTGGCGTTGAAATAAACGAAGGCCTTGTTCATCAGGCAGTAGTAATGCAGTTGGCAGCTCAGCGTTTAGGAACGCATGCGACAAAGACTAGAGGTTTAGTACGCGGTGGCGGACGTAAACCTTGGAAACAAAAAGGTACAGGTCGTGCTCGTAGCGGAAGCACCCGTTCCCCACTTTGGGTAGGCGGTGGTACAGTATTTGGTCCATCTCCTCGTTCCTATGCCTTCAGAATGCCTCGTAAACAGCGTCGTTTAGCTATTAAATGCGCTTTAACAGATAAAGTAAACAATGGAGATTTCATTGTATTAGAAAGCTTAGATTTTGCAGCTCCAAAAACAAAAGAAGTTGTAAAAATGATGAGTGATTTCAACGTTAACGAGAAAGCTCTTATCGTTACTGCTGATGTAGTAGAAAACGTAGAAAAATCTTCTCGTAATATCCCTGGTGTAAAAGCTATCAGTTCTTGCGGATTAAATGTTTATGATATCTTAAATCATAACAAACTCTTCATTACAAAAGATGCTATTACACGTATTGAGGAGGTATTAGCATAAGATGGAAGCTAGAGATATCTTAATCAGACCGCTTGTTACAGAAATGACAACTGAAATGATGGAAGAAGGCAAATACGTATTTGTTGTTGCTAAACAAGCAAACAAAATTGAAATTGCCAAAGCAGTATCTACAATCTTCAATGTAAAAGTTGAATCTGTAAATACAATCAATGTTCTTGGTAAAGTAAAACGTATGGGTCGTAACATCGGCAAACGTTCTGACTATAAAAAAGCAATCGTAAAACTTGCAGCTGGAGAAACTATTGAATTCTTTCAAGCTTAAGTAAAAAGATAAAAAAAGGAGGTTAATTAAGTGGCAATAAAGAGTTTTAAACCTTATTCTGCAGGTAGAAGATTTATGACTGTTTCTTCTTTTGAAGAAATCACAGCTAAAAAACCTGAGAAATCCTTGGTTGAAAGTCTTAAAAGTAAAGGCGGTCGTAACTTCCAAGGCCGTTTAACAGTAAGACATCAAGGCGGCGGACATAAACGTTTATATCGTGTAATCGACTTTAAACGTAACAAAGATGGTGTTCCAGCACGCGTTGCTACTATAGAATATGATCCGAACCGTAGCGCTCGTATCGCACTACTCAATTATTTTGATGGTGAAAAACGTTACATCCTCGCTCCAAACGGATTAAAAGTTGGTGACCAGGTTGTATCTGGTCCAGATGCAGATATTAAAGTAGGTAATACATTACCACTTGCTAATATTCCGCTTGGTACATTAGTACACAACATTGAAATTAAAATCGGTAAAGGTGGCCAGATGGTTCGTTCCGCTGGTGCCGCAGCTCAGCTCATGGCTAAGGAAGGCAGTTATGCACTCTTACGTATGCCATCTGGTGAAATTCGTAAAATTCATATCAACTGCCGTGCAACAATCGGTCAGATTGGTAATTTAGACCATGAAAACCTCACAATTGGTAAAGCAGGTCGTAACCGTTGGCTTGGTATTCGTCCAGAAAACCGCGGTGTTGCAATGAATCCTTGCGACCATCCACATGGTGGTGGTGAAGGCCGTAGCCCAGTTGGTCGTAAACATCCTGTTACTAAGTGGGGTAAATGTGCTAGAGGCGTTAGAACTCGCCGTAAAAAAGCATCTGATAAACTCATTGTTAAACGTCGTAAATAATAAAATAATGAATAAGGTGGCTTAATAAAGTGCCTTATTCTGAAATGAAAGGAGGACATATTTTGTCAAGATCAGTAAAAAAAGGACCTTTTGTCGCAGAAAGCCTCGAAAAGAAAATTGATGCTTTAAATGCAGCAAATGACAAAAAAGTTGTAAAAACTTGGTCCCGCAGTTCGACAATCCTTCCTACATTTGTAGGCCATACAATTGCAGTTCATGATGGTCGTAAACATGTACCTGTATATATTACAGAAGACATGGTAGGACATAAACTTGGTGAATTCGCACCAACAAGAACTTATAAAGGCCATGCAGGCGAAGAAAGACGTACATCTTTGAAATAATTGTTGAAAGGAGGAGTAGCTGTGGAAGCAAAAGCAGTAGCAAAATATATCCGTATTTCTCCGCGTAAAGTACGTATTGTTATGAACCTTATTCGTGGCAAAAACGTAGCTGACGCGTTTGCAATATTAAAATTCACACCTAAAGCAGGTGCTGATGTAATTAATAAAGTTTTGAACTCAGCAGTAGCAAATGCTGAAAATAATTTCGATATGAATCCTGATAACCTCTATGTGGCTACAGCATTCGTTGACCAGGGTCCTACCCTTAAACGTATTCACCCACGTTCTCGTGGACAGGCATTTAAAATTTTAAAACGTACATCTCACATTACAATCGTAGTTAAAGAAAAATAATTAGAAGGAGGGAATAGATTTGGGACAAAAAGTTAATCCACATGGCATGCGCCTTGGTATTGTAAAAACTTGGGATGCAAAATGGTATGCTGGTAAAGACTTTGCTGCTAACTTGCATGAAGATATCAAAATTCGCAGCTTCTTAAAAGATACATTAAAAGTTTCTGGCGTTTCTAAAATTGAAACAGAACGTTCTAAAAATCGTCTCAGATTAACTATTCATACTGCTAAACCTGGTATGGTTATCGGCCGTGGTGGTTCTGGTATTGAACAGCTCAAAAAAGGCCTTAAAAAATATACTGATAAACATGTAGATATTAATATCGCAGAAATTAAACAGCCAGATATGGATGCTACACTTGTTGCTGAAAACATTGCTTCTCAGCTCGAACGTCGTGTTGCTTTCCGTCGTGCTATGAAACAGGCTGTTAGCCGTACAATTCGTATGGGCGCTAAAGGTATTAAAGTAACAGTAGGTGGCCGTCTTGGCGGTGCTGAAATTGCTCGTAGTGAATCTTACCGTGAAGGTAGTATTCCTCTTCATACTTTGCGTGCAGATATCGATTATGGTACAGCTGAAGCTCATACAACTTATGGTCGTCTTGGCGTAAAAGTATGGATTTTCAAAGGTGAAGTTCTTCCTGAAAAGAAAACTGCTGTGCAGGCAGAAGCTGTTGAAGGGAGCGAAGACTAATGTTAATACCTAAAAGAGTAAAATACCGCAAACAGTTCCGTGGTACTATGAAAGGTAAAGCTCATAAAGGCAATACAGTAGTTCATGGTGAATTCGGTTTACAGGCTCTCGAACCTGCATGGATTACAAACCGTCAAATCGAAGCAGCTCGTATTGCGATGACTCGTTATATTAAACGTGGTGGTCAGGTTTGGATTAAAATTTTCCCTGACAAACCAGTAACTGCAAAACCTGCTGAAACTCGTATGGGTAGTGGTAAAGGTTCGCCTGAATACTGGGTAGCAGTAGTTAAACCAGGTCGTGTAATGTTTGAAATGGGTGGCGTTAGCGAAGAAATTGCTAAAGAAGCTATGCGCCTTGCAAGCCATAAACTCCCAATTAAAACAAAATTCATTAAGCGTGAAGTGCAAGGGGAGGGTGAAGTAAATGAAGGTTAATGAAATACGTGAAATGAGTGCTGGCGAACTTAACCAGAAACTTGCTTCGCTTAAAGAAGAATTATTCAACCTCAGATTTCAGCTTGCTACAGGTCAGCTTGAAAACCCTATGCGTATCAAAGAAGTAAAGAAAACTATTGCTCGCATTAAAACTGTTCAACGTGAACAAGAATTAAAAGCTTAATGGTTTTTGTAGTATAATGATATGCAGAAGGAAGGAGGGTTCTTTTAATGAGCGAAAGAAATGTACGCAAAGTTAAATTCGGTAAAGTTGTAAGCGACAAAATGGAAAAAACTATTGTTGTTGCTGTAGTTGATACAGAAAGTCATCCACTCTATAAAAAAGCAGTTAAGAAAACTGTAAAATTTAAAGCACATGATGAAAATAACGAAGCTCATGTAGGAGATACAGTTTCTATTATGGAAACTCGTCCGTTATCTAAAGATAAACGTTGGAGACTCGTTGAAATTCTTGAAAGAGCAAAATAATCTTTTAGTTTGTTCTAATTTTAAGAAGGAGGTAAAGCAATGATTCAGCAACAGACAATGTTGAATGTTGGTGATAACACTGGTGCAAAAGAAATTATGTGTATCCGTGTAATGGGCGGTTCTTATCGTAAATATGCCAACATTGGTGATATAATCGTAGCTGCAGTAAAAACTGCTTCACCTGGCGGTGTTGTTAAAAAAGGTGATGTTGTTAAAGCTGTAGTAGTACGTTCTAAAAAGGGTTTACGCCGTGCAGATGGTTCTTATATTCGCTTTGATGAAAACGCTGCTGTTATTATTAAAGACGATAAAACTCCACGCGGAACTCGTATTTTTGGCCCGGTAGCCAGAGAATTACGTGACAAAGATTTCATGAAAATCGTTTCACTGGCACCAGAAGTAATTTAATAAATAGACAGGAGGTGCCAAGATTTGTCACAGGCTAAATTGCATGTAAAAAAAGGTGATACAGTTTTAGTATTATCTGGTAAAGATAAAGGTAAACAAGGTAAAATCCTTCAGGCTATGCCAGCTAAAGATAAAGTTATCGTAGAAGGCGTTAACAAAATTAAACGTCATACTAAACCTAATCAGAAAGCTCCAAACGGCGGTATCATTGAAAAAGAAGCTCCTATGTTTGCTTCTAAAGTTATGGTTGTTTGCCCAGCTTGCTCCAAAGCAACTCGCGTAGCTAAAAAAGAAATCAATGGTAAAATGGTTCGCGTATGCAAAAAATGCGGTGAAGCATTAGACCAAGTAAAATAATAAGGGAAGGAGGATATCTTGGTGGATAGATTACAAGAAAAATATGTAAAAGAAGTAGTTCCTGCACTTACTGAACAATTCGGTTACAAAAATGTAATGGAACTGCCTAAAGTTGAAAAAATTATCATTAGTATGGGTGTTGGTGAAGCTGCTCACAATTCTAAAGCATTAGATTCTGCTGTAGCTGACCTTACAATTATCGCTGGTCAAAAACCTGTTTTGACTCGTGCTAAAAAATCTCTTGCAGCATGGAAATTGCGTGCAGGAATGCCTATCGGTGCAAAAGTTACTCTTCGTGGAACTCGTATGTATCAGTTCCTTGATAAATTTATGAATATCGCTTTGCCTCGTGTTCGTGACTTCCGTGGCGTAAGCCCTAAAGCTTTTGACGGTCGCGGAAACTATTCAGTTGGTCTTAAGGAACAATTGATTTTCCCTGAAATTGAGTATGATAAAATCGAAAAAATTCATGGTATGAATATTATTATTGTTACTACGGCAAAGACTGATGAAGAAGCTAGAGCTCTTCTTAAATTAATGGGTATGCCGTTTAGTGCTTAATTCTTAAGAGGAGGTATACTAATCTATGGCCAGAAAGGCATTGATCCAGAAATGGAGCAAAGAACCAAAATTCAAAGTTCGTAAATATAATAGATGCAAAATCTGTGGTCGTCCACATGGTTATATGCGTAAATTTGATATGTGCCGTATCTGTTTCAGAGAACAGAGTTATAAAGGTGCAATCCCTGGCGTAACAAAAGCTAGTTGGTAAAGTAGAAAGAAAGGAGGATATCGATTCATGGCAATGACTGATCCTATTGCAGATATGTTAACTCGTTTGCGTAATGCAAACTCCGTGCTTCATGATAAAGTTGAAATTCCTGGTTCTAAAATGAAACGCGCTATTGCAGAAGTTCTTAAAGATGAAGGTTTCATTAAAGACTTCTCCTTCGCAGAAGACAATAAACAAGGTGTTATTACAATCACTTTGAAATACGGTCCAAACCGTGAACAAGTAATCACTGGTATTAAACGTATTTCTAAACCTGGTCTTCGTGCTTATGCTAAGAAAGACCAATTACCTCGTGTACTTGGTGGTCTTGGTATTGCTATCATCTCTACTTCTAAAGGTATTATGAGTGATAAGCAGGCACGTCGTGCAGGTGTTGGCGGCGAAGTATTAGCATACGTATGGTAAAATTGTTTTAGACTAGGAGGTGTACAGATGTCAAGAATTGGTAGAGAACCGATTACAATCCCTGCTGGGGTTACTGTAACAGTTGATGAACACAATCACGTAGCGGTAAAAGGTCCAAAAGGCGAAATTAGCCGCGACTGTCATAAAGATATGAAAATTACAGTAGGAGATGGCGTTATCACAGTAGAACGTCCTTCCGAAGATAAAATGCATAGATCTTTACATGGTCTTACTCGTACTCTTATCAACAATATGGTGGTAGGTGTTACCCAAGGCTTTGTGAAAAACTTAGAAATTAACGGTGTAGGTTACAGAGTTGCACAAGCTGGTAAAAACCTGAATTTATCCTTAGGTTTTTCTCATCCAGTAGTTGTTGAACCTCCTGTTGGTATTAAATTAGAAGCTCCTGCTCCTAACAAGATTGTTGTATCTGGTATTGACAAAGAAGCTGTTGGCGCTATGGCAGCTAAAATTCGTTCTTACAGAGAACCTGAACCTTACAAAGGTAAAGGTATTAAGTACGAAGGCGAACATATTCGTCGTAAAGCAGGTAAAACTGGTTCGAAGAAATAATAATCTTTAGTTAGAATAGAAAGGAGAGGCTGATTTTGTTTAAGAAACAAGATAAAAATCAAGCTCGTCAGAAACGTCATTTAAGAGTTCGTAATCATATTTCTGGCACAGCTGAAAAACCTCGTTTAAACGTATTCCGTAGCTTGAGCAATATTTATGCTCAAATTATTGATGACGTAAACGGTGTTACTTTAGTTGCAGCTAGCTCTAAAGATAAAGACTTTAACGGTTATGGCGGTAACGTAGAAGCAGCAAAAGCTGTTGGCGCTACTGTAGCAAAACGTGCTTTGGAAAAAGGCATTACTGAAGTTGTATTTGACCGCGGTGGCTATGTATATCATGGTCGTGTAGCAGCTTTAGCAGATGCAGCTCGTGAAGCTGGTCTGAAATTCTAATATTGGAACAGGAGGTAAATTAATGGCCAAGATTGACGCAAACGCACTTGAATTAGAAGAAAAAGTCGTTTATATTAATCGCGTTGCGAAGGTTGTAAAAGGTGGCCGTCGCTTCTCTTTCAGCGCTCTTGTTGTAGTAGGCGATAGAAACGGTCATGTAGGTGCAGGTCTCGGTAAAGCCGGTGAAGTACCTGAAGCAATCAGAAAAGGCATTGAAGATGCTAAAAAGAATCTTGTAGAAGTTTCTTTAGTAGATAAAACTATTCCACATGAAAGCATCGGTGTATTTGGTGCAGGTCGTGTTCTCTTAAAACCGGCTGCAAAAGGTACTGGTGTTATCGCAGGTGGTCCAGCACGTGCAGTACTTGAACTTGCAGGTGTTAGCAACATTTTAACTAAATCCTTAGGTTCTTCCAACCCTAATAACATGGTTCGTGCAACTATTAAAGGTTTGGAACAGCTTAAAAAAGCTGAGCTTGTAGCTGAACTTCGTGGAAAATCCGTTCAGGAACTTTTAGGTTAAGGAGGAAATATTTCAATGGCAAAAGTGAAAATTACCCTTACAAGAAGTCTGATCGGCAGACCTGAAACTCAGAGAAGAACAATTCAGGCTTTGGGATTACGTAAATTAAATTCTACAGTAGAACATGAAGATACTCCAGCTATCAAAGGTATGCTTCATAAAGTAGAACATCTTATTAAAGTAGAAAAAATCAGCGAATAATTTAGAGGAGGTGTCCAGGTTATGAAATTGCATGAATTATCACCAGCACCAGGCTCTAGAAAAGTTCGTACTCGTGTTGGTCGTGGCTTAGGTTCCGGTTTAGGTAAAACTTCCGGCCGTGGCCATAAAGGTCAGAATTCCCGTTCTGGCGGCGGTGTTCGCACTGGCTTTGAAGGTGGACAGATGCCTTTATACCGCAGATTGCCAAAACGTGGCTTCAAAAATGTTTTTGCAAAAGAATATGCTGAAGTTAACGTTTCTTCTTTAAATCGTTTTGAAGATGGTGCAACAGTAGACCCGGTAGCATTAGTTGAAGCAGGTATTCTTAAAAATGTTTGTGACGGCGTTCGTGTTCTTGGTAACGGCGAAATTACTAAGAAATTAACAGTAGTAGCAAACGGCTTTACTAAATCTGCTGAAGAAAAAATTACAGCAGCAGGTGGAAAAGTAGAGGTGATCTAAGTGCTTTCAGCTCTTAGCAATATCCTCAAAATCACCGAATTGCGACAGAAAATAGTTTTTACACTTGTGATGTTTGCGATCTTCAGGCTCGGGACTCATATCCCGGTGCCTGGAGTAAATCCTGCAGCTCTTGAACAATTATTTAACAGCGGTAATTTGTTCGGGCTACTTGATTTATTTTCCGGTGGTGCTTTAAGTAAATTTTCTCTCTTTGCTATGAGTATTACGCCATATATTAATGCGTCAATTATTATTCAATTATTGACTATAGTAATACCTACTTTGGAACAATGGTCTAAGGAAGGTGAAGAGGGACATAAAAAAATTACCAAGACGACTCGTTATTTGACTGTTGTCTTGGCATTTTTACAAGCTATTGGTATGTCCATTGGTCTTAAACAGGCCATTATAAATCCTAGTTTTACATCTATTTTTATTATTGCTATTACCCTGACAGCAGGAACGGTATTCCTTATGTGGATTGGGGAACAGATAACTGCACACGGTGTGGGAAATGGTATATCACTTATCATTTTTGCAGGTATCGTTGCGGCTCTTCCGCGTAATTTGAGTACTATATATAATTATTTACAAGCAGGAACAATAAGTTACTTTAATGTATTGTTCTTTGGAATTATTGCCCTTGCGATGATAGTCTTTGTTGTTGCTATCAACGAAGGACAACGAAGAGTTCCGGTTTCTTATGCAAAACGGATTGTAGGTCGTAAAACGTACGGCGGTCATTCTACGCATATACCGCTTAAAGTAAATCAGGCCGGCGTTATTCCAATCATTTTTGCATCTTCTGTATTGATGTTTCCTTCTACAATTGCGCAATTTGTGGAAAATCCTACAATTAGACAAATTGCAGATTATTTCCAATGGGGAACACCTTTTCAATCAGCACTTTATGCATTATTGATTATATTCTTTACGTATTTCTATACAGCCGTTACTTTTAAAATTCCGGACCTCGCTGATAATTTGAAAAAATACGGTGGTTTTATTCCTGGTATTCGTCCAGGACAAGCGACTGCAGATTATTTGGACCGTATTATGACACGTATTACATTAGCGGGTGCATTTTTCCTTGCATTCATTGCAATATTGCCTACGATGATTGCCAGTGCTACTCATATTGAAGGCATTCACTTTGGTGGTACGGCATTACTTATCGTTGTAGGGGTTGCACTCAATACGATGCAACAGATTGAGTCAATGGTCGTAATGCGTCATTATGAAGGCTTTATGAAGTAAGGAGGATTTTTATGCACATCCTTTTAATGGGCCCTCCTGGTGCTGGTAAAGGCACACAGGCAGCAAGGCTAGTAGAAGAATTTAAAATTCCTCATATCTCTACAGGAGATATGTTTCGTGCAGCAGTAAAAGAAGGTACTGAACTTGGTAAACAAGCAAAAGCTTGCATGGATTCTGGTAAATTAGTACCGGATGATGTTACAATTGGTATTGTGAAAGAACGTTTATCTAAAGCTGACTGCGAAAAAGGATTTATATTGGATGGTTTCCCTCGTACAGTAGAACAAGCTGTGGCTTTGGATAAAATTCTTAGTGAATTAGGTTTAAAACTTGACTGTGCTTTAAATATAGCTGTTCCAGCTAGTGAACTTATAAGAAGAGCAGTAGGTCGCCGTATCTGCAAAAAATGCGGAAGCACTTATCATATAGAATTCAAGCCATCTAAGGAAGACGGAATTTGTGACGTGTGTGGTGGTGAACTTTATCAAAGAGCTGACGACAGCGAAGCAACAATGAAAAATCGTCTTTCTGTTTATGAAGAACAGACAAAGCCTCTTATTTCTTATTATGAAAAAGAAGAACTTTACAAAGAAGTTGACGGTAGTCAGTCAATGGATAAAGTATTCCAAGACATTGTTGCAATTTTGCACAGTTAATTGATAATATAATACGGTAATATATCTGTAAAAAAGTGTAAAAAAATCACTGATAATGATATATTTAGACGCTGTAATATGTTATAATTAATATTCGGGCAGTAAACAAATAAGTTTTACTGCAGCAGATAACAATAATGTTGGGCATGGCATTGCTGTAAAAACGGATTACTGACAGGTTTGGGCATATCATGGGCATGATAATTCAAACCTCATAGAGTTTTCGGCCCAACTTAAGCTTTAATTGAAGGAGAATTTCATGTCTAAGCAAGATGTAATTGAAGTTGAAGGTAAAGTATTGGAAGCTTTGCCGAATGCAATGTTTAAAGTAGAGTTAGAAAACGGACACGTTGTTTTAGCTCACGTTTCCGGTAAAATTCGTATGAATTTTATTCGCATCCTGCCGGGTGATAAAGTTACTATTGAACTTACGCCTTATGATTTGACCAGAGGCCGAATCACTTACCGTTTTAAATAAGACCTAGATTTTATTAGGCATTATAGCAATGTAAAAGGAGGTACATGCAGTGAAAGTTAGACCATCAGTAAAACCAATTTGTGAAAAATGTAAAGTTATTAAACGCAAAGGTCATGTAATGGTTATTTGCGAAAACCCTAAACATAAACAGAAACAAGGATAAGGAGGTGCTCATTGTATGGCACGTATTGCCGGTGTAGATTTACCACGCGATAAACGAGTTGAAATTGCTTTAACATATATTTTTGGTATTGGTCTTAAAACTTCTCAAGGTATTTTGGCTGCTACTGGTATTAATCCAGATACTAGAGCACGTGATCTTACTGAAGATGAAGTTGCTAAGTTACGTGAATATATCGATAAAAATCACCTTGTAGAAGGTGACCTTCGTCGTGAAATTTCTTTGAATATTAAACGTTTAGTTGAAATCGGCTGCTACAGAGGTAGACGTCATCGTTTAGGTTTACCTGTACGTGGTCAGAATACGAAAAACAACGCGCGTACTCGTAAAGGCCCTAAAAAGACTGTAATGGGTAAAAAAGGCTAAGAAGAAGGAGGTTTAATAAGTGGCAGCAAATAAAACATCTCGTCCAAAGAGAAAAGATCGTAAAAATGTCGAATACGGTGTGGCTCACATTCGTTCGACTTTCAATAATACAATTGTTACTATCACTGATAAAAATGGTAATGCTCTGTCTTGGGCTAGTGCTGGTGGACTTGGTTTCAAAGGCTCCAGAAAAAGCACACCTTTTGCAGCTCAGATGGCAGCAGAAGTTGCAGCAAAAGCAGCTATGGAACATGGTTTAAAACAGGTTGAAGTTTATGTAAAAGGTCCTGGTGCAGGTCGTGAAGCTGCAATCAGATCTTTACAGGCAACTGGTCTTGAAGTAAACATGATTAAAGATGTTACTCCAATTCCTCATAATGGTTGTCGTCCGCCTAAACGTAGAAGAGTATAATTAGGAGGTTGAAATACAAATATGGCTATTGACAGAGTTCCTTCTCTGAAAAGATGTCGCGCTCTCGGCTTAGAAACAGCAGTAGTTGGTCTTGCAAAAAATTCTAAAAGACAACCAAAACGTTCTGGTCGTAAAGCAAGCGAATACGGAATGCAGTTAAAAGAAAAACAAAAAGCTAAATTTATATATGGTGTATTAGAAAAACAGTTTAGAGCTTATTATGATAAAGCACAGAAAATGCAAGGTATCACTGGTGAAAACTTACTTGGTCTTCTCGAACGTAGAATTGATAATGTTGTTTTCCGTTTAGGTCTTGCATCTACTCGTCGTCAAGCTCGTCAGCTTGTTTCTCATGGACATATCACTGTAAATGGCAAACGCCTCAATATTCCATCTGCACTCGTTAATGTAGGTGATGTAATTGGCGTTAAGGAAAAAAGCCGTTCTACTGAATTGTTCAAAGAAATCGCTGAAAGCAAAAACGCTTTAAGTGTACCGGCTTGGCTTACTGCTGATATTCAAAATCTCACTGGTTCTGTTACTAGATTCCCGAACCGTGATGAAATCGATGTTCCGGTTAACGAACAGGCTATTGTCGAATTGTACTCCAAATAATATGTCTGTGTTATATAGCGTATAGAATAGGAGGTTACTTCAGATGATCGAAATCGAAAGACCAAAGATTGAGATTGTAGAAATAAGTGAAGACAATCGTTATGGCAAATTTGTCTGCGAACCATTGGAACGTGGATATGGTACTACTCTTGGCAACAGTTTACGCCGTATATTGTTGTCTTCTTTAGAGGGTGCAGCTATAACATCTATTAAAATAGATGGTGTTCTTCATGAATTCTCTACTATTCCTGGGGTTCGTGATGATGTAACAAACATTATCTTAAACTTAAAAGAATTGTGCTTGAAAATGCACGATGAAGAACCTCATACCATTCGTATAGATGTTACTGGTGAAAAAGAAGTAACAGCAGCTGACATCATAGTTGATTCCGATATTGAAATTCTTAATAAAGATTTGCATATCGCTACTGTTGATGAAACTGGTTCTTTGAAAATGGAAATGGTGGTTGAACGTGGACGTGGTTATATTCCAGCGGATAAAAACAAAAAACCTGACCAGATAATTGGTGTTATCCCAATCGATTCCATCTTCTCTCCTATTCAAAGAGTTAATTACACAGTAACGGATACTCGTGTTGGTAATGTTACCGATTATGATAAACTTACATTAGAAGTATGGACTGATGGTTCTATTAAACCAGAAGAAGCAGTAAGTAAATCAGCAAGTATTCTGATTGCACATCTGCGTCTTTTCCAAAATATGGGTGGTTCTGTTGAAGATATTCCGGCTGATGAAGCAATTTTAAACGATTCGGAAGAAGACAACACTTCTAAAGTAATGGAAATGACAATCGAGGACCTTGATTTGTCCGTACGTTCTTATAACTGCTTAAAAAGAGCAGAAATCAACACTGTTGCAGATTTAATGCAAAAGAGTGAAGAAGATATGATTAAGGTTAGAAATCTTGGTCGTAAATCTCTTGAAGAAGTTAAAAAGAAATTACAAGAATTAGGGTTAACACTCGCTGACAAAGAATAACAGGAAAGGACAGGCTGCTAATGGGCTACAGTAAATTAGGACGCAACTCCAGCGCACGCAAAGCATTATTCCGCAGTGTACTGGTTTCCTTATTTAAACATGAACGCATTGAAACAACTGAAGCGAAAGCTAAAGAAATCAGCGGTCTTGCAGAAAAACTCATTACACTTGCAAAACGTGATGATTTAAGCGCTCGCCGTCAGGTTATTGCTGAACTTGTTGATAAAGAAGTTGCTAAAAAATTATTCGATGAAATTGCACCTAAATATAAAGAACGCAATGGTGGATATACTCGTATCCTCAAATTAGGAGTTCGTCGTGGCGACGCTGCTCCAATGGCTTTACTTGAATTAGTAAAATAATTTAGGTTCATTGAAATATATGATATGTAAGGCGACCTAATGGTCGCCTTCGTCTTATCAGGTAAGTTAAAAATTAATAAGATTTTTTGGTTTACTTGATAAGGCGATTGTGTTGACAATTAAAACTTAGTATAATAAGAACTGTGATTTTACACAGTTCTTATTTTTTTGTAAATACAGGTGATAATTTTGACATTCATAAAAATTGAACATCTTACACATATATTTAAAAGTAATAATGAACATATGGATGGATTAAAAGCCTTAGATGATATTAATTTAAATATTGATAAAGGTGAATTTGTGGCTATTATTGGTGTGAATGGTTCAGGCAAATCGACATTAGCTAAGCATTTAAATGGTCTTTTATTGCCAACTGAAGGGGCTTGTTTTGTCGATGGAATAAAAGTTGAAGATAGTGAGGAAATTTGGAAAATACGGCAAAAAGTTAGTATGGTTTTTCAAAATCCAGATAATCAAATAATAGCAACGATAGTAGAAGATGATATAGCATTTGGTCCAGAAAATATGGGATTACCGCGGGCAGAAATAAAAGAGAGAGTAGAATTTGCTTTAAAATCATTGCATATTGAACATTTGCGAAAGTTTGCTCCGCATTTATTATCAGGAGGACAAAAACAATTAACGGCGATAGCTGGAGCAATTGCTATGCGAACAAATTGTTTAGTCTTAGATGAACCGACAGCGATGCTCGACCCTCAAGGTAGAATAGCAGTTATGCAAGCACTTAAAGAATTACATGAAAAATATAATATGACGATAATTATGATTACTCATTTTATGGAAGAAGCTATGCAAGCAGAGCGTATTATTGTCATGGATAAGGGAAAAGTTATACAAGATGGTAAACCAAAGCAAATTTTTGAAAATAAAAAAAGACTACAGGATTTAGGATTAGAAGTACCGCTTAGTGTAGATATAGCGGATGAACTTAGAAAACATGGTGTAAAAATTTCATCTAATGTGTTTACAACAGACCAGTTAGCAATAGAATTGGAGAAGATTACTTTATGTCAATAGAGATAAAAAATATAACACATATTTATATGGAAAAAACGCCATATGAAAAAATGGCTTTAAATGATGTTAGTTTAACGATTGAAGAAGGTTCTTTTACAGCTATAGCAGGTCATACTGGTTCAGGAAAATCTACACTTATGCAACATATAAACGGATTATTGTCGCCAGATAAAGGCTCTATTTATATTGATGGTATAGATATTAGTAAAAAAAATAAAACGGCACTTAATGCGCGTCGCAGTGTAGGATTAGTTTTTCAATATCCCGAACAACAATTATTTGAAGAAACAGTAGCAAAAGATATCGCTTTTGGCCCTCGTAATTTTGGTTTTGCCGAAGCAGAAGTAGAAAAACGAGTAAAAGAAGCTATGGCATTTGTTGAACTTGATTATGAAAAATATAAAGATAAATCACCTTTTGAATTAAGTGGTGGTCAAATGCGTCGTGTTGCAATAGCAGGCATAATTGCTTTAAAGCCTAAATATTTAGTATTAGATGAGCCGACAGCAGGACTTGACCCACGTCTTAAAGCAAATTTACTTAATAAAGTAAAAAAACTGCATGATAAAGAAAAAATGACGATAATTATGGTTTCACATAATATGGATGATATTGCTAAAGTAGCAGATAAAGTAGCAGTGATGAACCATGGTAAATTGATGTTATATGATAAACCAAGTATAGTTTTTACCAAACGTCAAATTATAAAAGAAGCGGGGCTTTTAGAACCAGAAATAATGCAGTTATTACAAAAAATAAAAGATAAAGGTTTAGATGTTAATATAAATATTTTAAATAAAAATGATGCTTTAAATGAAATTTTAAAAGCTTTAAGAAAGCGGGGAATAAAATGCTAACGGATATAAAGATAGGACAGTATTTTCCAGCAAATTCGTTATTGCATAAACTAGACGCTCGATTTAAAATTGTGAGTTTGCTTTTTATAATTATAGGGATTTTTATCTTTGATAATCAGTTATCATATATAATTTGGTGTCTTATTGTAGGCGGATTAATAAAACTATCAAAAATCCCTGTAAAAATGTTTTTTAATTCTATAAAGCCGATAATGTGGATTATTTTATTTACTTTTGTCTTGCATTTGTTCAGCGGTAATGGTGAAGCACTTGTGCAGATTTGGAAACTTAGTATAACGTGGAATGGGATAGCTAACGGTATATTTGTTTGTCTTAGATTGTTATTATTAATGTTTGGAGCTTCGTTATTGACTTTTACTACTTCGCCTTTGGTATTAGCTGATGCTATTGAAGATTTAATGAGTCCACTAAAAAAAATAGGTGTACCGGCGCATGAATTAGCTATGATGATGACAATTGCATTGCGATTTATTCCAACACTTTTGGAAGAAACAGATAAAATTATTAAAGCACAAAAATCACGTGGTGCTGATTTCGTTACAGGAAATATTTTTACGCGGATGAAATCAATAATGCCAGTATTAATTCCTTTATTTATTAGTGCATTTCGTCGCGCTGATGAACTGGCAATGGCAATGGAAGCAAGATGTTATCATGGGGGCATTGGCAGAACAAGATTAAAAGAATTAAAAATGCAAAAAAAAGATTATGTAGCAATGATAATTTTTATTGCTGTTATAATTGTTTTAATCGGTATAAAAATATTTTTGCCGAATTTAGTATTATTTAATTTAAATTAATATACTGTGGTGAAGGAAAAGAAATAATGAGACCAGAACATAAAGAAATGATGAAGGCACGAGCGCGCAATATTAAATTGACACTATCGTATGACGGAACGAATTATCGTGGATTTCAAAGACAGAATAAAGTTATTGCTGTGCAAAATGTATTAGAAGATGTTTTACAAAAATTATGTGGTGATAGTATAGAACTTGCTGCTGCAGGTCGAACTGATGCGGGGGTTCATGCTGTAGGGCAAGTGGTAAATTTTTTTACAGATGGAACAATACCAATTGATAAAATAGTTTACGCAGGAAATAGATTGTTGCCAGAAGATATAGTGATTACAAAAGCAGAAGAAGTCGATAAAGATTTTAGTGCACTTCATTGCGTACAATCAAAAATTTATGTATATAAAGTATATCAATCACCAATAGCTGATCCATTTTTAGCACGGTATTATTGGCATGTAAACAAAAATTTGAACCTTGAAACTATGCAAAAAGCATTAAAATATATCGAAGGTGAACATGATTTTTCATCTTTTCGTTCTGTAGGTGGAAATGATACAAGCTCTATACGGGAAATTTATGAAGCTAGTTGCAAACAGGAAGGTAATATTTTTATCTTTAAATTTTGGGGCAGTGGTTTTTTATATCATATGGTTAGAAATATTATGGGGCTTATAGTGAATATTGGTCTTGGCAGAGTTGATAAAGATGAAGTAGCAAAAATAATGGAAGCGAAAAATAGAGCATTAGCTGGAAAAATGGCTCCAGCTAATGGTTTGTATTTATATAAAGTTTATTATTAGAGGAAATGTAATGGTAATTTTAACTGTAGAAGGCTGTTATATTTCAAAAAAATAGCAAGCAAATTTTGAGCCTCACCGCCAATACCGCCACAGATTAAAATATCAGCTTGAAAAATACAATAATAAATATAGTTTTATTAAATTTTTAAGAAAATGTGTATGCTATAATAAAAACAAGATTTTTAAATTATTGAGGTGTTATTATGGGAAACTTCAATTTTTTGTCTAAAAAATTTCCTATTTTGGCTAATTTAGGAGATTTAGCGGAAAAATATTTATATACTGACGCTAATTCTTGTTTGATAAAATTGGGAATGATTGGCGAAAATATAGTTAATTTGATTTTTGAGTATGATAAATTAAAAAAACCTGCAGAAGACAAAATCATAAATAAAATAAATATTCTTGTTAGAGAAGGTTTGATTGATAGACAGATTGAAAATATTTTGCACGCACTTCGTAAAACGAGAAATAAAGCAGTACATGAAAATTTTGCTGATGATAACTATTGCGAAGTATTAATTGAATTTGCCTACACTTTATCGGAATGGTTTATGCAGACATATGGAGATTATACATATAAACATCATGATTTTGTATTGCCTAGTAAAAAAGATAATATTATTTATTATACAAATGTGCAAGAAAATGAAATTGCTAAGCAAGCACAACAAGCTTTGAAAAAAGCTATAGAAACAAAAGAAATTAAACGTGAAGAACGTTTAAAACTTATACAAAAAGCTACGGCTGGGCTAAAATTGACCGAAGCACAAACGCGATATATTATTGATGAGCAATTAAAAGAAGCTGGCTGGCAGGCGGATACAAATAATCTTCGTTATAGTAAAGGCACAAGACCAAAGAAAAATGCTAATATGGCAATAGCAGAATGGCCGACATATCTTGATGATAAAAGTGTAGGTCATGTTGATTATGCGTTATTTATTGATTTAAAATTAGTAGGCGTTATTGAAGCTAAAAGTATAAATAAAACTATTCCATCAGTTTTGGATTATCAGTGCAGGGAATATGCTAAAAATATAATTATTGATGAAAAATTTTTAGTGAATAAACAAAACGAATATAAAGCTCCGTTTGTTTTTGCAACGAATGGTAGACCGTATATAAAACAGCTTGAAACAATATCAGGTATTTGGTATGCTAATTTGCAAAATAATTTTTCTGCACCAAAGGCATTAAACGGTTTTATATCACCAGAAGGAATTTTAAATTTAATAGATAATGATACTCAAAAGGCTAATCAAAATTTAATAAGTGAAAATCAAGCTTTTTTGACAGATAAAAACGGTTTAAATCTGCGTTATTATCAAATAAATGCGATAAAAGCCACGGTAGATGCTATTATTTTGGGGCAGAGAAATATTTTATTGGCTATGGCAACGGGCACGGGGAAAACTCGTACTATTTTGGGTATGATTTATTTATTTTTAAAGACAAAGCGTTTTCACCGTATTTTATTTTTAGTTGATAGAACGAATTTGGGAGAACAAGCTTTTGATACTTTCAAAGAAGTAAAATTGGAAGAACTAATGACTTTAAATGAAATTTATGCCATCAAAGGTTTAGAAGATAAAAAAATTGATAGAGAAACAAAAATACAAATTGCCACTGTGCAAAGTATGGTAAAACGACTGTTGTATTTTAATGAAGATAACGATAAACCATTAAATGTAAGTGATTTTGATTTAATCATTGTTGATGAAGCTCATCGTGGGTATATTTTAGATAAACAAATGACGCCAGAAGAAATGCTTTACAATAATCAAAAGGATTATATCAGTAAATATCGTTATGTAATAGATTATTTTGATGCCGTAAAAATAGGACTTACAGCGACACCAGCACTACACACGACTGAAATTTTTGGCAATCCTGTATTTACGTATTCATATCGTGAAGCAGTCAATGATAGATATTTAGTAGACCATGATGTACCGCATGAAATAAGAACGAAATTGTATAAAGAAGGTATCACCTATAAAAAAGGTGATGATATGGTTTTATTTGATACGAAAACGAATGAGATTACAAATACGGCGTGTCTTGAAGATGAAATTCATATTGAAGTGGATAAATTTAATCGTGAAGTCATAACAGAAAGTTTTAATCGAGCTGTATTAGAAGAAATAATTGCAGATATCGCCAAGAAAAATAGCCTTAAAGATGAAAATAAACATGGTAAAGTTCTTATTTTTGCTGTTGATGATATTCATGCTGATTTAGTCGTAAAAATATTGAAGGAAATCTGCCCTGATTATAATATTGATAGTGATGAGATTATAAAAATTACAGCTAGTGCAGGTGAAGGTAACAAAAGGCGTATACTAGAATATATTCGTCGCTTTAAAAATGAAAATAGTCCTTCTATAGTAGTAACTGTTGATTTACTTTCTACAGGAATTGATGTACCGAAAATTGATACTTTAGTATTTTTGCGTAGAGTAAAATCACGTATTTTATTTGAACAAATGCTAGGTAGAGCAACGCGTCTTTGTCCGCAGATTGATAAAACTTGTTTTGAAATTTATGATCCAGTGGGTGTATATGAAGCCATGGATGATGTAAATACCATGAAACCAGTTGCCGTAAATCCAAAGATAAGTATAAGCGATATATTGGAAAAAATTAAAGAAGACAGACCAGAATATACAGCCGAGGTAAAAAAATATCAGATAGAACAACTTGTTGCAAAATTAAATCGTCGTCAAATGGCGGTAAGTGATAAAATAAAACAAGATTTTAAAACTTTGGCGAATAAGAGTATAACGCAATTTATTGATGAACTGAAAACAGTGCAAACAGATAAATTAAAAGATTATATTGTAGAACATGAAGCATGGTTTAATCTTTTATTAGAAAAAAATGCTTTGTCTAATAAAAAACGCATTATCTATGAAGGCGAAGATGAAGTTATTTCACATACGCGCGATTTTGGTAATACGGATAAACCACAAGATTATATTGAAAGCTTTAAAGAGTACCTTAAAAATAATATGAATGAAATAATGGCATTAAAACTTATCTGTACAAAACCGAGCGATTTGAAACGGGAGGACTTGAAAAAATTGCGCTTTATGCTTGAGACCAGTGGTTTTAGTGAAACTCATTTAAATACAGCCCTAAATCAAATGACAAATAAAAAAATCACAGCAGATATTATCAGTCTTATTCGTCAATGTGTATTGGGCAGTGTTAGAATCAGTCATGAAGAACGTATAAAAAAAGCAATGGAAAGACTAAAGGCAAATCATTCTTTTAATGCCAAAGAATTGAGTTTTTTACAATCAATAGAAAAATATCTCATACATGAATCTGTAATAAATGTAGAGACTTTTGACTTGGATATGAAGTTTAAGAAAAAAGGCGGATTTAAACGCATTAATAAGATATTCAATGAACAACTGGAAAATATAGTAATAGAAATAAATGAGTATTTATATGATGATGGAGGAAAAATAGCTTGAACACACAGGATATAGTAGCAAAACTTTGGAATTTATGTAATGTACTAAGAGATGACGGCATAACGTATCATCAGTATGTAACAGAACTTACCTATATTTTATTTTTGAAGATGGCAAAAGAAACAGGTGCAGAAAAAAATATTCCCGAGCAATATCGTTGGGATAATCTAGTAAATAAAAGTGGTATTGAATTAAAGCATTTCTATAAAAATCTATTAGATAAATTGGGTACAGAGTGTACAGGTAGAGTTAGAGAAATTTATCAAGGTGCAGCAACAAATATTGAAGAACCAAAGAACTTAGAAAAAATAATTAAAACGATAGATGAACTGGATTGGTATAGTGCCAAAGAAGAAGGCTTGGGCAATCTTTATGAAGGCTTGCTCGAAAAAAATGCCAATGAGAAAATATCGGGAGCAGGGCAGTATTTCACGCCTCGTGTACTTATTGATGTGATAGTAGAACTTGTAGCACCGCAAGCAGGCGAACGCTGTAATGATCCAGCTTGTGGAACATTCGGTTTTATGATTTCGGCTAATAATTATGTAAAATCTCAAACTAGCGATTATGATGATTTAAATGAAGAGCAAAGAGAATTTCAATATAAAGAAGCTTTTACAGGTTGCGAATTAGTACATGATACGCATAGATTAGCTTTGATGAATGCAATGCTTCATGATATTGATGGCGATATAATGCTTGCTGATACGCTTTCTAATCAAGGAAAAGCATTAAAAGATTTTGATGTAGTCCTTGCCAATCCTCCATTTGGCACAAAAAAAGGCGGTGAACGTGCCCTCCGTGATGACTTCACTTATCCTACAAGCAACAAACAGTTAAATTTTTTACAACATATTTATCGCAGTTTAAAAGCAAATGGCAAAGCTAGAGCAGGCGTTGTACTTCCAGATAATGTATTATTCACTGATAAGGATGGCGAAAAAATCCGTGCCGATTTAATGGATAAATGCAATCTGCATACAATTTTGCGCCTGCCAACAGGGATTTTCTATGCGCAAGACGTAAAAACCAATGTATTATTTTTCACACGTGGCAAAACTGACAAAGATAATACAAAAGAAGTATGGTTTTATGATTTAAGAACGAATATGCCTTCTTTTGGCAAGACAAATCCCCTCAAAAAAAGCGATTTTGCCAATTTTATTAAAGCGTATACAGCAGAAGATAGGCATAAAGTGCAAAATGAAAGATTTTCCGTATTTACAAGAAAGCAAATCGCCGAAAAAGGCAATAGCCTTGATTTAGGCTTGATAAAAGATGATAGCATCTTAGATTATGAAGACTTGCCAAATCCTATTGATTGCACGCAGGAAATGATTGCAGATTTAACTAATGCCCAAGCCTTACTCAGTGAAGTTGTAAATGAATTAAAATCCTTAGAAAATAGTGAGGCTTAAAATGGCAAAGAAAAAACAAACAGAATTAACTATAGAAGAAAAACTACAAAATGCCTTAGTACCAAAAGAAGAACAACCATATAAAATACCTAATAATTGGTGTTGGACTAGATGGGGAAATTTATCTGATAGAATTCAGTATGGAGTTAATACACCTGCTATAAATGAAGGAAATGCAAGACTTGTAAGGATTAGTGATATACAAGATAACAAAATCATTTGGGATAAAGTACCTTATTGTAATATTGATGATAAATTAATAGAGCAATATTTAATAAAGGAAAATGACATTTTATTTGCAAGAACAGGTGGAACAGTTGGAAAATCTGTCATGGCAATAGATGTAATTCCAAATGCTGTTTTTGCAGGATATTTAATACGTTCAAATTATAGTAAGAAATTAAATGGTAAATATTTAAAATATTTTATGGAAAGTAATTTATATTGGACGCAATTAAAAATAGGGACAACAGCAACAGCACAACCTAATTGTAATGGAAAAACTTTAGCCAAAATGATATTTCCATTACCACCAATAAATGAACAGCAAAGGATAGTAAATATAATAGAGTCTTTATTTACTAAACTGGATAAAGCAAAAGAATTAATTGAAAATACCTTAGCTAAATTTGAACAAAATAAAATGGCAATACTGCATAAAGCTTTTACCGGCGAACTAACAGCAAAATGGAGAAAAGAAAATAATATTGATGACATAAAAGAAGCTTCAAATATTGAAAAAATACCATATATAGTTCCTAGTGGGTGGTATTGGGATAAATTGAAAAATGTTACTGTAAGAATTGTAGATGGTGATCATAATCCACCAGCTAAAGAAAAAGAAAAAACAAATTATATTATGTTATCTGCTCAAAATATAGGTTATAGTGGTTTTATAAATATGGATAAAGTAAGATATTTGTCAAAGGATAACTTTGATAAATGTCACAAACGAACATGTTTAGAAGATGAAGATATATTATTTTCATCTGTAGGTAGCATAGGAAATGCTATGGTTTATAGAGAAAAAGAAAATGATAAAATAACATTTCAAAGAAGCGTAACAATAATAAAAACTAAAACAAATCCGTATTATTTAAGATATGTATTATTATCACCATATTGTCAACAGATATTTAAAACAGAATCCATAGGGACAGCTCAAAAAGGATTTTATATAAAACAAATGAAAAATCTTATTGTTCCAGTACCTACTATTGAAGAACAGCAGGAAATAGTTAAGGTTTTAGATAAATTATTGGCTAAATATAATAAAATAAAAGATTTAGAAAAGCAATTAGAGCAAATAGAATTATTAAAAAAAGCAATATTAGCGAAGGCTTTTCGTGGTGAGTTGGGTACAAATAACCCTGATGAAGAAAGTGCTGAAGTTTTATTAAAAGAGATTTTAGCTGAAAAATAAAGCGTTAATAGTATAAAAAATATTACTTGGAAGGAAATATTTCATTTTGTCCAAAGTATAATTCATATCGTTTCCTAGTGTATAATGTTGCGGTTAGTATGATTGTAATAAATAATGTAGTATAATAAAAAATATAAAATATGATGTAGGAGGTATCTACTGTATGTATACAGCAAATAAAAATAGATATGAAACAATGAAATATATTCATTGTGGCAAAAGTGGTCTTTGTTTGCCTCAAGTTTCACTTGGTCTTTGGCATAATTTCGGGGATACAGCTTCATTTGCTAATATGAAGAAACTTTGTTTTACAGCTTTTGATAATGGTATTACTCATTTTGACCTTGCCAATAATTATGGACCAGTACCAGGCAGTGCTGAAAAGAATTTTGGTAGAATTTTAAAAGAAGATTTAAAGGCTTATCGTGATGAAATTATTATCAGTACTAAAGCAGGTTATGAAATGTGGGACGGCCCTTATGGAAATTGGGGCAGTAGAAAGCATATGTTGGCAAGTCTTGACCAGAGTTTAAAGCGTATGGGGCTTGAATATGTAGATATTTTTTATCATCATCGTATGGATAAAAATACACCATTAGAAGAAACAATGAGTGCTTTAAATCAAGCAGTGAAAAGTGGTAAGGCAATTTATGCAGGTCTTTCTAATTATGATGGTGAAACTTTAGCAAAAGCTACGGCTATTTTAGAAGAATTTCATTGTCCATTTATCATCAATCAAAATCGTTATTCTATTTTCGACCGCACTATTGAAAATAATGGATTGAAAGAAATGGCAAATAAATTGCAAAAAGGTATTATTGCTTTTAGTCCATTAGCGCAAGGTATGCTTACGGATAGATATTTATATGGAATACCTGCAGATAGTCGAGTAAAAACAGATGGTCGTTTTTTGAAAGAAACAGCACTTACTAAAAATCGTTTAAATCAAATTGCGAAATTAAATGAACTTGCTAAAGATAGAGGACAAACTTTGGCAGAAATGGCGCTTAGTTGGGTATTGAAAGATGGTATTGTAACGAGCGTTTTAATTGGTGCATCCAAATCATCGCAGATTTTAGATAATATTAAAGCGATTGAAAACACATCATTTACCCCAGAAGAATTACAAAAAATAGATGAAATATCATTAAGTGAATAAAAAAAGAAGCCAAACATTGGAGGAAAGTAAAAAACAATGTTTGGCTTTTTAGCTATATTTATTGTATTAAAGTAGAGATTATTTTATATTCAAGCTATTAATCCATGTACTTACTTCATCTTGAGAAACATTGCTATTAAAGCGTTGTCCATCCAATATTGTAATATTATTGTATGTGGATTTTAGCTGATTTACGCTATTTTCAATTTCACTGCCACCTGAAGTGCAGAATGGAATAATTGTTTTACCTGAAAAATCATAGCTTTCAAGGAAAGTATTGATAACGCGTGGAGCTTGGTTCCACCAAATTGGATAGCCAATAAAGATTACATCATATTGATTAATGTTATCTAGTGTTTTGTTGATGGCAGGACGAATAGTAGTATCATGCTGTTCTTTTGTAGCACGTGTAGTATTATCATTATAACGAAGGTCAGCGTCTGTATATGGTTGAGTAGGTTCAATAGTGTATAAATCACCATTTGTTACTGTTGCAATTTGTTTGGCTACATTTTCTGTATTGCCAGTACAGGAAAAATAAGCAACTAAAATCTTATTATTATCCGTTGTTTCTTGAGTGCTAGTTGTATTTTGCGTAGTTGTATTTGCTTCATTGTTAGAAGTATTTTCTGAAGCACAGGCGCTAAGGCAAAAAATAAGTAAAGATGAGAATATTAAAACTATTATTTTAGAAAAATTTTTCATTGAATTTACTCCTTTCTATATTTATGTATTTATTTTTAGTGTAACATTATAAAAAAATAAATACAAATACTTTATTAAAATGAAGAAAAATGTTTAAAAAGCATAATAATAGTAGGTGATGACATGTATTTTATTTATGGAGAACAAGAAATAAATTATTTAAAACGCAAAGATAAAAAGTTAGCAAAGGTAATTGATACTTTGGGATATATAAAGAGAGAAAAAGATACAGATTTATTTTCGTCGGTAGTACATACTATAATAGGACAACAGATTTCAACTAAGGCACAGCAAACAATTTGGCAGAGAATACAAAATTACTATGGTGAAATATCTTTACAAACATTAAGTAAATCTACTGTACAAGATTTACAAAAAATGGGAATAAGTTTGCGTAAAGCAAATTATATTATGGATTTTGCTAAAAAAGTTAAAACTGGTGAATTTAGTTTAACTAAAGTAAAAAATGCGGATGATGTAATAGCTATAAATGAACTTTGTAAATTGAAGGGTATTGGTCGTTGGACAGCAGAAATGATTTTATTATTTTGTTTAAATCGAAAAGATATTTTTAGTTTTGATGATTTAGCTATACAACGCGGGTTATGTATGGTATATCATCATAAAAATATTGACCGAAAATTATTTGAAAAATACAGAAAGAAATTTAGTCCTTATGGCAGTGTTGCCAGTTTATATTTATGGGCTGTTGCTAATGGAGCAATAAAAGATATGAAAGATTGTAATGAAGATAAAAAAATTTCAAAGGCAAAGAAAGTTATAGATTCATTTGCGTATATAAAATATAAATATGAATATTCATCACCTATTGGCAAAATAATATTGACAAGTGATGGAGAAAAACTAACGGGATTATGTTTTGCTTTTGATAGATATTTTAGTAATAAAATAAAAATACTTCAATCGAAAAAGTTAGATATATTTGAGCAGACGATAAAATGGCTTGATATTTATTTTTCGGGCAAAGAGCCAGATTTTACTCCACCGCTTTATTTAGAAGGAACACCATTTAGAAAAGAAGTTTGGGAGATATTAAGACAAATACCATATGGTAAAGTTATAACGTATGGTGAAATTGCAACTAAAATTGCTAAGAAAAGAAATATGACGAAATTTTCAGCTCAAGCAGTAGGTGGAGCAGTGGGGCATAATCCTATATCAATAATCGTGCCGTGTCATCGTGTTGTAGGAGCAACTGGCAATTTGACAGGATACGGTGGCGGATTAGATAAGAAAATAGCTTTATTAGAAATAGAAAAAATAGATATAAAAAATTTTTTCATGCCGAAGAAATAAAATGTTTAATTTAAAATATGTTTAGCTTTTTGATGATAAAAAAGGCAATAATTAATTATTGCCTTTTGAAAGGTAGTTGAATTATTTTTGCGGTTTAAGTGGGCCATAAAAATAAGAAGCAGTAGCTCCACCATCTATAAGAAAATCAGAACCTGTGATAAATGAGCCTTTAGCACTCATTAAAAGTTCGGCGACATTTGCTACTTCATCGGCTGTTCCAGGTCGACCAGCTGGGCATTTAGCAAACATATTTTTATAAAAATCGCCACGAATGCCATTAAATTCATCAATAGCTAGTGGTGTTACAATAATTCCAGGAGAAATAGAATTAATACGTGCATCTTTTTGCCCCCATTTTACAGCTTCAGCCATTACACGTTTGACATTACAGCGTTTTGCCATTTGATAAGCATGTAATGTATCATGAATATTTTCGGGTTGAAGAATATCAAGCAAAAGGAGTTCGTCAGTTGGGGTAGTAGCTAATAGTTCATCTTCTTTGGGGGTTAAGGCAGGCATTCTATGACCTGATTGACTAGAAATGGTAACGCCAACACCGCCTGGTTTAATTATTTTGCCTATTTCTTCTAATAAAACAGCAGTACCGTATAAATCGACTTTTAAAATAGTTTCAATCGAAGCTTGACTTGGAGAAACACCGGCAGCATTGATAAGCATATTTATTTCACCGTATTTTTGAGCCTCATTTATTAAATGGCAAATAGATTGACGAGAAGATAAATCCATTTCCATATAAAAAGTATCAAAACCAGCATTTTTCATTATTTGAGCAATATTTTTGGCATTATGCAAATTCTTATCACCGATTATAATTTTATGATTAAAACCTACTCTTCTAGCAATAGCCATGCCAATTTGACCTGCACCTATTAAGATTAGTACATCTTTCATAAAAAGACTTCCTTTCAAATTAAATAGATTATAATTTGTTTATAAATATATTCTAGAATAGTAAAGAAATAAGAGCAATTTTAATTATAGATACTATTGATAAGTAAAACTTATTTGAAATAAATTTAATTGGAGTGATTGAATGCTTTTTCGACAGATAAAGTATTTTATAACTGTTGTAGAATGTAATAGTTTTACAGAGGCAGCAGAACAATGTTATATTTCTCAGTCAGCAATATCTCAACAAATACGAGCATTAGAAGATGATATTGGTGTAAAACTTATACAAAGAGAAAATCGAAGGTTTTATCTTACTGAAGCAGGTGAATATTTTTATCATTATAGTAAAGAACTTTTGAATAGAGCAGAAGAGATAAAGCGTGAAACATATAATATTGGTAAAAATAATAAATTACAGTTAAAAATAGGTTATTTAAATTGTTATGGTGGAGTGGAATTACAGAAGGCAATTGCTATTTTTTATGAAAAATTTCCTGAGGTAGCAATTCATATTGTAAATGGTAGTCATGAAGATTTGTATTATTTTTTACGTGATAGTGAAGCGGATATAATACTTAGCGACCAACGCAGAGCTTTTTCTGATGAATATATAAATCTTCATTTAGTGTATGGAAAATGTTATATTAAAGTGGCTAAAAATAATATATTGGCTGAAAAAGATTTTATAACTTTAAATGATTTAAAACATATACCGTGTATTTTAGTTACTTCGAAAAAGCAACAAGAAAATGAACAGGATTTTTATCAGAATACGCTTGGATTTAATACAAAATTTTTGTTTGCTAGGACGTTAGAAGAAGCGCGTCTTATGGTTATTGCCAATCGTGGTTTTATGCCTGTTGAGTTGATAAAACAAGAGCAGGATAAATCTGATTTACTTTATCAAATTCCGCTTTATCGAGGAGAAACACAAATACGAAGAAATTATTGTGCTTTTTGGCGAAAAGATAATACAAATTTTTATATTGAAGAGTTTGCTAAGATATTACAAAATTTATTTAGTGAGAAAATCATTTAGAAAATATTTTCATATAAGTTTTACCAAATGCGAGCGTAAAGCCCCTAAATTTATTTATGGGGATATAAGCTCGCTAAAAAACAATGACTTGATATCATTGTTTCTTATTGTATTATATATTTAATACTTATATAATGTTTTTATGAAATATAAATCAAATAATAATACAGTATAGAAAAGTA
>C._urophasianus_2_cecum__coassemble_50_pt1 | contig 35798 bp, 34 predicted proteins | sample C__urophasianus_2_cecum__metabat2_low_PE_006 | metagenome-assembled genome bin C | reverse complement strand
GTAGAGAAAAATTCTACCTATCTATGTTACCCCAACATTTGACAAAGAGCCAAAAGATGTAGTACCTTTTAAAGCATAAAAGAAAAATCCTTGTGCATATTATTAAACTGCACAAGGATTTTTCTGTTTAGGAGAAATTAATAGTTAGTTGCTTTGATTTCAAAATATGCTTTAGAATGAGCACATACAGGACAAATTTCTGGAGCTTCTGTTCCTTCGTATACATGACCACAATTAGAGCATATCCAAATCATTTTTTCATTGCGTTTAAATACTTTGTCTTCTTGAATATTAGCTAATAAAAGATTATAACGTTCATCATGTTCTTTTTCAATTTTAGCTACCATTTCAAAAAGATTAGCGATACAAGTAAAACCTTCTTCACGAGCTACTTTAGCAAATTCTGGATACATAGAAGTCCATTCTTCATGTTCACCAGCAGCAGCAGCTTTTAAGTTTTCTTCTGTAGTACCGATTTTATCTACAAGTTTAAACCAAATTTTTGCATGTTCTTTTTCGTTTCCAGCAGTTTCTTCAAAAATTTTAGCAATTTGTACGTAACCATCTTTTTTAGCTTTAGAAGCAAAAAAAGTGTATTTGGTATTTGCTTGAGATTCACCGGCAAAAGCTGTCCATAAGTTCTGTTCTGTTTTACTTCCTTTTAATTCCATGAAAATCGCTCCTTCTATCAAATAAAAATATATATACAAAGTTGAGTAAACAATAATCGTTATTAATTAATATTATATACTATTTTATCAAATAGTCAAGAGGTTTTCATATTTTTTTACTACAAATTATTTTGAAATATATATTGTATACATTTACACTTTTACATTTTTTGTTATATAATAAAATATGTGTTTAATATCAGAAGTCGCCTATAATAAATTTTTTGTTATTAATATTTATGATGATTTTCTGTATATATTTGAGAGTTTGGAAGTGATGTTTTGAAAAATATTATTTACTTAAAAACACAACGGTGCAAAGGTTGCGGTATTTGTGTAGCATTTTGCCCTAAGAATGTTTTACAGTTAGATGTGTTAAATCATTGTCAAATAATTAATGCCGAAGCTTGTATCGGTTGCGGTCAATGTGAATTGCGTTGTCCAGATTATGCTATTTTTGTAGATAAGGAGGAAGGTTGATGATTAAATTAATGCAAGGCAATGAAGCATGCAGTTATGGTGCATTGGCAGCAGGTGTACGTTTTTTTGCAGGTTATCCAATTACTCCATCTACAGAAATAGCTGAAACAATGGCTAAATTATTACCTAAAATGGGTGGTAAATTCATTCAGATGGAAGATGAAATTGCTAGCATGGGTGCTGTTTTAGGTGCGTCTCTTGCTGGTGAAAAAGTTTTGACAGCAACTTCTGGTCCTGGTTTTTCTTTAAAGCAAGAATTAATTGGTTATGCTTGCGTTGCTGAAATTCCAGTTGTTATTGCTAATGTACAGCGTGTAGGTCCGTCAACTGGTCAGCCAACATCTCCAGCTCAAGGAGATATTATGCAAGCTCGCTGGGGAACACATGGTGATCATTCTATTATTGTGCTTTCTCCATGGAGTGTACGTGAGACTTTTGATGTTACTGTTATGGCAGTAAATTATGCAGAATGTTTCCGTACTCCAGTTATTTTATTGATGGATGAAATTGTAGGTCATTTACGTGAAAATATAGATGTTCCTGAAAAAGAATATATAGAAATTTATCCACGTCGTCAACCAAAGATTGCTCCATCACCAGAATATAAAGCGTATGCTCCAGATACAGATTTAGTGCCTAACATTGCTGATTTTGGTAAAGGTTATCACATTCATGTAACCGGTCTTATTCATGATGAAACAGGTTTTCCATCAGGTAGTCCAGTTGTTACAAAAGAAACTATTGATAGATTGCATAAGAAAATAGATATTGCACGCGATAAAATTTGTCATTATGAAGCATATAATATGGATGATGCACAATATGCAATTGTAAGTTATGGAGGAACATCTCGTACAGCATATGAAGCAATGGTTAATGCTCGTAAAAAAGGATATAAAGTAGGTATGGTTCGTCTTATAACAATTTGGCCATTTGCCGATAAAGTTATTGCAGATTTAGCAAATAAAGTAAAGTCTATTCTAGTACCAGAACTTAACTATGGACAGCTTGTATATGAGGTACAACGTGCAAGTAATGGTAAATGCAAAGTAGAATTTTTGGGTAAATACGATACACAGATTTTCACTCCAGCTGAAATTGAAACAGCGATTATTAAAATGTGCGAAGGAGGCAATAATTAATGAAACCTAGAGTTTATGAACAGCATTTTCGTCAGAACCGCCTTCCGCACTTATGGTGCCCTGGTTGCGGTAATGGTATTGTAATGAAAGCAATTGTAGAAGCTATCGTTAAAAAAAATCTTGATCCAGATAAAACTGTAATTGTATCTGGTATAGGTTGTTCTTCCCGTGCATCTGGTTATATGGATTTTGATACACTTCATACAGCACATGGTAGAGCTATTCCTTTTGCAACGGGTATAAAACTTGCTAGACCAAAACTCAATGTAATTGTAATAACAGGTGATGGCGATTGTATGGCTATTGGTGGTAACCATTTTATTCATGGAGCAAGACGTAATGTAGATTTAACAGTTGTATTGTTTAACAATAATATTTATGGTATGACAGGCGGACAAGCTTCACCTACTACTCCACTTGAAAAAAAAGCAACTACAGCTCCATATGGTTGTGTTGATTATCCATTTGATCCATGTAGTTTAGCTACAGCAGCAGGTGCTACATATGTGGCAAGAAGTACAGCTTATCATGTACCACATTTGATTAATATGATAGCGGGCGGTATTGAAAATAAAGGTTTTTCTTTAATCGAAGCTATTGTACAATGTCCAACGGCTTTTGGTCGTAAAAATAAAATGGCAGATCCAGCCCAGATGATGATGTGGATGCGTGATAATGCAGTTATGAAACCAGCTTTTGATAAATTAACTGATGATAAAAAAGTAGGTAAATTCCCAATTGGTTTATTGCATCAACATCAATTTATTGATTATGGTCATGCTTATGATAAAGTTATTGAAATAGCAGGAGGTGTTGGAAAATGATGAAACAACTCCGTTTATCTGGTTCGGGTGGTCAAGGTGTTATTACAGCAGCTATTATTTTTGCTGAAGCCGCTGTAAGTGAAGGTAAACAAGCTGTTCAATCTCAGTCTTATGGACCAGAAGCACGAGGTGGTGCTTCTAAAGCAGAAGTAATCATTTCTGATAATCTTATTTACCATCCCAAAGTTACAAATCCAGATATTGTACTTGCAATGACACAAAAAGCAGCTGATAAATATTATAGTGATTTAGATAAAGATAATGGTTTGTTAATCATTGATGAAGACCTCGTACCAGATGCGCCAGATTTTCCACATATTATTAAAGTGCCAATTACTAAAATGGCTTCAGAAAAACTTGGTAAATTATTATTTGCTAATATAGTAGCACTTGGTATTATGGTAAAGTTATCGGGTATTGTTTCGCTTGAAACAGTGAAAAAATCTGTAGCACATCGTGTACCACCACATACAGTTGATAAAAATATGCAGGCATTAGAACTCGGTTATAATGCTGTTTAAGATAAAAACTCCCTTTTATTAAAGGGAGTTTTTTTGTTATAATTATTATTATATAGTTTTTTGGTTAAAAAATATAATTAACGTAAATAGAGGATAATAATATGGAAAATAAAATTGTTGATAGTAAAGTGTATTCATTAAAGGAATTATTTTCAGATAAATTTGAAGTTGATTTCTATCAAAGAGAATATGTATGGCAAAGAAAGCAAATGGAAGATTTGATAACGGACTTATCATTAGAGTTTTTAAAAAATTGGAAACCTGAAGATCGTTTAAGTAATGTAAGAGACTATGATCCGTATTATATGGGAGAAATAGTTCTTTCTATAAAAGGTGGAAAGAGAAGTTCGATTATCGACGGACAACAGCGAATTACATCACTAACCTTATTACTTATTTATCTTGTTAGAATTTATGGAAAGGTTAAAAATTTTCCTGAGGAAATAAAAAAATTGATTTATGATGACTATTATGGAGAACAGTTATTTAATTTAGATATAGAAGAACGAAATGAATGTATGTTATCTCTGTATGAATATGGTGAATATAAATTAAAGAGAACTGATACAATATCAGTAAAAAATTTAGTTGAACGTTATAATGATATAAGCGAATGTTGGAATGAACAAATAAATGAAAAAAATATTGTAAGTTTTACATATTGGTTAAAAGAAAAAGTTGTTTTTTCAAGAGTTTGGACAAATAGTGATGAATTTGCATATGTAATTTTTGAAACAATGAACGATAGAGGTCTTTCATTAACTCAAGTTGAGATGTTGAGAAGTTATTTGTTAGCTAATATGGAAGAAAGCTTTAGATTAAAAGCTATGAAAAATTTTGATGAGATAATAAGAAAACTTATGAATATAAAATTGGCATCAAAATCAAAAGCTGAGTTTGAATTTTTTAAGATATATTTTAGAGGTCATTACGTAGATGATATTACACAGGGAAGGAATAGCAATTCTGGATTTGTTCAAATTGGTAAAGAATTTCATCGTTGGCTTCGTGACAATAGTAATAAATTAGGATTAAAAACCTCAAATGATTTTATAAATTTTTTGAATAAGATAACATATTTTGCAAGTATATATGAAAAAATAGATAAAATAGTTCAAAGTAGAGATACTAGAAATTATTTGTATTTAGTGGTAAATAGTGATTATGGTTTTACTTTACAACCAGCATTAATATTAGCATCTATTAGGTATAATGATAGTGAGAGTATCGTAGAAGAAAAAATAAAAATTGTATCTAAATATTTAACAAAACTTTTGTCATGGCGTGTTTGGAATCAAAATAAGATATCACAAAGTGCTATGGAAAATACAATATATAATTTATGTAAAAAAATTAGGAATGCAGATGTTAATAACTTAAAAGAAATTTTAGAAACTAATTCAAATAATATATTAGAATTGGAAAATTCACCTACACTAAATAGATCAAATAAGAATGCAATAAAAGTGTTATTGTCATTAATTACGGAGTTAGTAGCAGAAGAAATAAATGAATCGGATTATATGCTTAATAAAGAAGAAGAAATCGAAGTAGAGCATATTTGGTCGAATCACTATGAAGAACATGTTAATGAATTTGAAAATATTGATGATTTTGTTTTAGCAAGAAATAACATAGGTGACTTACTTGTTTTACCAAGAAGTTTTAATAGATCTTATGGAGATAAATCTTATTCAGAGAAAGTAAAGCAATATTTTTCACAAAATATATTAGCTCAGACATTGAATAAACAAAAATATGAAAATAATCCAACCTTTTTAAAATTTGTAAAAGATACAGGATTACCATTTTGTTCATATGAGAATTTTACACGAAAAGCAATAAATGAACGAGCTGAATTATATAAAAAAATATTGAAATGGAATTGGAGATAAAATTTTTATTTTATAAAATTAAGATTTATTATATAAGTTTATTAAAAAGATAAAAAAATAAATAAAAAAAGCTATGACAATCATGTTATAGCCTTTTTTATCGAAAAGAATAAGAGTATGCTTCTTTTTTGTAAAAAAATAAATATTGGAGTAAAGGATTTTTCTCTTACTCCAACATTTATTATATAATTCTTTTTTATGCTTTTAAGATAGCTTCTTTCATGGATTTTACATAATCAAATAAATACGGTGTAGCATCTTTGCCATATTTATCGACAATACGGACAATAGCACTGCCAACAATAGCACCATCAGAAATTTTTGCCATATCATATGCCTGTTCAGGTGTTGCTATGCCAAAACCAACAGCTACTGGAATATCTGTATAGCGACGGATTGTTTCAACAATACTTTTAACATCAGTTTTTATTTCATTGCGTACACCAGTTACACCGAGTGAAGATACACAATAAACGAAGCCTTGTGCTTGGCTTGCTATCATACCAATTCTATTTTCAGAAGTTGGTGCAATGAGAGAAACGACTTCTACATCACAAGCATTAGCTTCATTTAATATTTCATCTTTTTCTTCATATGGTAAATCAGGTACAATTACGCCACAAATACCACATTCATTACATTTAGCAAAGAATTTTTCTTTGCCATAAACGAAAATTGGATTTACATATGTCATAAGTACAATAGGAATATCGACTTGTGTTCTTGTTTTTTTAGCCATATCAAATATTTTGTCTGTTGTTGTACCTGCGTTTAAGGCTGTTTTACTAGCTGCTTGAATAACTGTGCCTTCGGCTACTGGGTCAGAGAAGGGTACACCTATTTCAACTAAATCAGCACCAGCTTTTGCCATTTCAATAATAAATTTTTCAGTACAGTCTAAATCAGGGTCACCAGCGATAATAAATGGGATAAATGCTTTATGGTTTTTAAATGCGTCTTTTATTTTAATCATGAATTTTCACTCCTCTATATCTTGCCATAGCAGCAACATCTTTATCTCCTCTACCAGATAGGCAAATGATGATTATATCGTCTTTGTCCATTTGAGGCGCTATTTTCATAGCGTGAGCTACAGCATGTGCACTTTCAATGGCTGGGATAATACCTTCCATGCGAGATAAATATTCAAAGGCATTTACTGCTTCATCATCAGTAATTGGTACATATGTTGCTCTGCCTATATCATGAAGATAAGCATGTTCCGGACCTATGCCAGGATAGTCAAGTCCAGCGGAAATAGAATATACAGGAGCAATTTGACCGTATTTATCTTGGCAAAAATATGATTTCATGCCATGGAAGATACCTTCTGTGCCTTTAGCTATTGTGGCAGCATGTTGGTCTGTATCAATGCCTTTTCCTGCTGCTTCACAGCCGATTAATTGTACATCTTTGTCATTAATGAAGTTATAAAACATGCCCATAGCATTGCTACCACCGCCGACACATGCCATTACTACATTTGGCAGTTTTCCTTCTTTTTCTAAAATTTGTTGTCTAGCTTCACGGCTAATTACAGATTGAAAATCTCTAACTATTGTAGGAAATGGATGAGGTCCCATAACAGAACCTAATACATAATGAGTATCATCAATGCGACGAGTCCATTCACGAAGCGCTTCATTTACAGCATCTTTTAATGTTTGAGTACCACTTGTTACAGCGTGCACTTTAGCGCCGAGAAGTTCCATACGATAAACATTGAGTGCTTGACGTTCAGTATCTTCCTTGCCCATGAAAATTTCACATTTCATGCCCATTAATGCAGCGGCTGTAGCAGTAGCTACACCGTGTTGACCTGCACCAGTTTCTGCGATTACACGCGTTTTGCCCATGCGTTTAGCAAGTAATATCTGTCCTAGAACATTGTTTAATTTATGTGAACCTGTATGATTTAAGTCTTCGCGTTTTAGATAAATTTTTGCTCCGCTTAAATCCTTAGACATTTTTTCAGCATAATATAAAAGAGAAGGTCTGCCAGTATAATTTATCTGTAAATCTTCTAATTCACGAATAAAATCTGGGTCATTTTTATATTTATTGTATGCTTCTTCTAATTCAATAACAGCGTTCATGAGTGTTTCAGGCATATATTGTCCGCCATGGATACCAAATCTGCCTTTTTTGTGTTTAATATCTATAGTCATGATTAGTCACCTTTCTAATTGTAAGTATTAATTCCTTTATTTTTTGATCATCTTTAGTGTAGTTAGTTTCTACTCCACTACTAATATCTACAGCATAAGGTTTACAAGTTCTTATGGCTCTTGCAATATTTTTTATATTAAGTCCTCCAGCTAAGATGAATTTGCGTTTGACGTTTTTTAGTAAGTTCCAATTAAAACTTTCACCTGTTCCGCCAAAGTTATTCTTTACATACGTATCGAATAATAACATATCTGCTGAAGTGTTTTGCCATTTTTCAATATCAGTATTATTTTTTATACGTATAGCTTTCCATACTTGAGCTTTAGTCATTTGTTTTATAGTGCGTATCATATTTTCATCTTCATTGCCATGTAATTGTACAATATCTAATGATAAATTACGTACAATGTTTTTTATAACAGTTGGTTGTTCATCAACAAATACGCCAACTTTTTTTATTTTGGGATTTAAATTTTTTAAGAGAAGGTCGGCTTTAGCTGGGGTTATATAACGACGACTGATATCTGTAAAAATGAAACCGACATAATCGGGTTGGAGATTGTTTAAAATATCAATATCTTTTTGCTTTGTTATGCCACATATTTTTATTTGTACATTAGTTGGTTTGCCATAAAGTTTGTTAAGTTCAGTCGTTTTATCTATAGCACGCATAAATGTTTCACCGATAAGTACGGCTTGTACATGATTATCACGTAATTTTTGGATATCTTCGGCTGTTTTCAAACCGCTTTCTGATACGAAAATCACATTATCAGGCACGAGATGACGTAGTTTTAAACTATTTTCTACATTTACAGAAAAATCTTTGAGATTACGATTGTTTACACCAATAATTCTGGCGTTAGCCTTTAATGCCATTTGTATTTCTGCTTTATCATGAGCTTCTACTAGACAAGAAAGACCTAAATCATTGGCTATTTTGTGAAATTTTGATAATTCTTCTAGAGATAAGATAGAACAAATTAATAAAATAGCTGAAGCACCTAAAATTTTAGCTTCATATATTTGATATTCATCTATTGTAAAGTCTTTACGCAAAATGGGAATATCAACCGTTTTAGCAATTTCCGTTAAATATGTATCTGAACCGAGAAAATAATCTGGTTCAGTTAATACGGAAATAGCACTTGCTCCAGCAATTTCATATTCTTTTGCTATATCAAGATAAGGAAAATTAGAAGCGATTATTCCTTTTGAGGGAGAGGCTTTTTTTACTTCACAAATGAAATTTATATCTTGCATTCTTAATGCTTGTTCAAAGGGAAAAGTTCTCGTTATAGGTAAAGCTAAAGCCTCTTGTTTGATATCTTCTAATGATTTTTGTTGTTTTCGTTTAATAAGACGTTTTTGGGTAGCTTCTATTAATTTATCTAAAATCATTTAAGCCACCTCATTGGAGTATTTAATAAATTGTTCCATTTGATTATAAGCTCTACCTGAATCAATGAGATTAGCTGCTAGTTTTATTCCATCAGCAATGGATAAATCAGGCTTAGCTAAATGAAGACTCATACCTGCATTTAATATTACAGCGTTTCGTTTAGCTCCTTTTTCCCCAGTGAGTATATTGCGTGTTATTTGAGCATTTGTAAATTTATCGCCACCAACTAATTCTTCCGCATTAGCATATGTCATACCATAATCTTTAGGGTCTAGGGTATATGTGCTTAATTTGCCATTATTTATTTCACATACAAGTGTTTTATTGCAAGCAGTTATTTCATCGAGTCCATCATAGCCAAAAACAACAGCTCCTCGTTTTACACCGAGATTATTAAGTACTTGAGCAAGAGGTTCAACGAGTTCTTCACTATATACGCCCATTAACTGCATAGTAGCACCAGCAGGATTACCAAGTGGTCCTAAAATATTAAATACAGTGCGAATACCAAGTTCGTGTCTTACAGGAGCGGCGTATTTCATGGAGTCATGATAAAGTGGAGCAAACATAAAACACATGCCAGTTTTATTTAACATTTGAGTATTTTGTTGGGCATTAAGTTGAAGATTTGTACCTAGAGCTTCTAGACAATCAGCAGCACCACATTTACTTGATACACTGCGATTACCATGTTTAGCAACTTGGATACCAGCAGAGGCAATTACAAAACCAGCTGTTGTAGAAATGTTAAAGGTATTAGCTTCATCGCCTCCAGTTCCTACTATTTCAAAGACATCTTGATTATGTTTCACAGTACTACATTTTTCTCGCATAGCTTGGGCAAAAGCTGTTATTTCATCAATTGTTTCACCTTTTAGGCGAAGTGCTGTTAAAAATCCACCGATTTGTGCATTAGTAGCTTTGCCTTCCATAATTTCTTGCATAGTTTGTTTTGCTGTATTAAAATCAAGGTCTTTACCATTTATAACGTTATAAATTGCTTCTTTTATCATTATTTCCACCGCCTATTGCTAAAAAATTTTTAATAATTGTAGTGCCCTGTGTAGTTAAAATTGATTCAGGGTGAAATTGTAATCCAAAAATAGGATAAGTTGTATGTTCAATAGCCATTATTTCATCATCATCTGTTTGAGCTGTGATTTTAAGTTCTTTTGGCAATGTTTCACGTGAAACACTCAATGAATGATATCTCGCTGCTAGAAAATTTTTATCTAATTTATTAAATATGGGGGATTGGTCAATTATTTTTATCTCACTTTGTTTGCCGTGCATGATTTTTTTGGCATATGTTATTTTAGCTCCAAAGGTTTCGGCAATAGCTTGATGCCCGAGACATACGCCTAATATAGGAATTTTCCCTTTAAAGTAATCGATGACTGTTTCACAAATTCCAGCTTCTTTAGGTCTACCAGGTCCAGGTGATATGATTATATGAGTTGGATTTAATTGCTCAATTTGATTTATACTTAGTTCATCATTACGAATGACTTTAATATCTTGGTTTATAGAACCAATAAGCTGATATAGGTTATAAGAAAAGCTATCATAATTATCAATCAGTAAAATCATAATCGTTTACCTCCTGCGCTTGTTTAATGGCTTCAATCATAGATTGTGCTTTGTTTACTGTTTCTTGATATTCGTTTTGAGGTAAGGAGTCTTTTACTACACCGCCACCTGAACGAACGAATACTTTACCTTGTTTGGCTACAGCCATACGAATTCCAATACAAACATCCATATTACCAGAGAAATCAAGATAACCAATAGCTCCGCCATAAATGCCACGTGGACTTTTTTCTAATTCGTGTAAAATTTCAATAGCACGTATTTTCGGCGCTCCAGATAGAGTTCCAGCTGGTAGGGCTGCATTTATAGCATCTAAAGCATCGTATTTTTTTTGTATTGTGCCTTCTACGGTAGAGGTAATATGCATTACATGAGAAAATTTTTCTATTTTATGAAAGCTTGTTACTTTAACAGAATTAAATTCACTTATTTTACCTAAATCATTACGACCTAAATCAACAAGCATATTGTGTTCAGCAAGTTCTTTTTCATCATGAATGAGTATATCAGCAAGTTTATTGTCTTCATCTGTTGTTTTACCGCGTGGCATTGTACCGGCGATTGGAAAAGTACTAAGTGTTTTATCTTGTAATTTTATGAGTGTTTCAGGCGAAGCACCAGTTAATTCGATATTTTTACCGCTAAGATAAAACATATACGGTGAAGGGTTTAGAGTGCGAAGAATACGGTAAGCATTTAATAAACTTCCTGAGAAACGGGCTTCTTTACGATTGGAAGGAACAGCTTGAAAAATATCGCCTTCTTTGATATATGCTTGAGTTTTTCGTACAATTTGTTCATATTCTGTAGGTGTGAATTCTGATTGAAAATCGGATAATAATTTGCCACTCGGAATTTTTGCTTTTGGGCCTTTAGCTACTAAATCAGCTAATTCATTTAATTCGCGTATAGCATTATTATAATTTTTTTCTAAATCATCAGTTTTTATATTTACGATTAAAATAATTTTCTTTTTGTAATGGTCAAAAGCGATTACTTTGTCAAATAGCATTAAGTCTACGTCATTAAAAGGAATGTCTTCATTATCTGAAAAATTTAGTTTCTTTTCGCTATAGCGGATGTATTCGTAGGCAAAGTAACCGACAAGACCACCTGTAAAAGTGGGCAAAAAATCAAATTTAGGACTTTTATATTGATTTAAGATTTTACGAATTTCTTGGGCTGGATTATCTGTTTTGAAGGTAGTTGTTATTGGACCTTTAATCGTCATCTGATAATTTTTACAAAATATTTCTAATGATGGATTAAAACCTAAAAAAGAATATCGTCCCCATTTTTCATTCGTTTCGGCACTTTCTAATAGATATGTCGTTGAACTTATATGTTTTAAAGCTAGTAAAACATTTATAGGTGTACGTACGTCAGAGAAAATTTCCTTACATACAGGAACAATAGTGTATTTATCAACAAATGGTTGTAGTTCGTTTAAACTAGGTTTTATCATGAAAATTCCTCCTTGTTGAAAATAAAAATACCCGCCCTATGACTAAAAGTATAAGTCAAGGACGGGTATAAATATTTGTATAGCAGGAAGGATGCTATAATAGTCTATTTAACTCGCGGTACCACCTTGTTTGGATTAAAAATCCCTCTTTGCAGGATACTAACATATCCCTCACAGTTAACGCTTGTGTTGCGTTGCGGAATACTAAGATTAAAAAATCCGTTGACCGCACCCTCAGTGGTCCATTTAATATGCTGCGTACTATAGGCTCTCAGCTCCCCTACTCTCTGTAAGTGCATTTCATATTTTTATCTCCACCTCATAGGTTTCATAAGGCAAGTATTAAATTTTCGCATTTACTTTCTCATATTATTACACAATAGAAAAAACTTGTCAATATTATTTTGTAAACTTTACAAAATTTTTATTTGCTTATTTGAAAAAAATTTTAGCTATGTTGTATAATTTGATATATAAATTTATTTTAATGGAGAATTTTCAGAATGAATGATGATAAATGGAAACAAATTATAGCAAAAAGACGACAGGCACGTTATAGAGAAAATAGATTGGGTTGTTTATTGATTATAATAGTATTAGTGGCGGGCTTAATCGGTGGTATATACCATGTTTATCATATATATACACATGGTCCAGAATATACTTTAGAAAAATTGCAGACAGCTTTTAATGAAAGAGATGTAGAAGAAATTCATAAATATGTTGATTTTAAAGCAGTAATTCCACAGAATTATAAAGTGCTTTGCAATGATATTTTCGCTAATGATACGATTTATACAGAAAAAGAACGCAGTATATATCAAACTTTTTATGCTATAATTGAGCCTATTATTACAGATGGAGTAATTCAAAGCGTAGATAAATATATTCAAACAGGTAATTGGCAACGGTATAATTATAATTCTATGCTTAAAGGTCGTCAGTTAGGTATAGATTATGCAGAACTTATAAATCGTTCACTGTTATTTAATATCAGTTCTAAAGAAATAAAATCAATTGAAATGGTTGACGATACGCATGCTGTAGCGATTTTAGCAGTTATGGATGAATATACACAAACGGATTTTGATTTACAGGTAACACTTACGAAAAATGATAGTGATGATTGGCTTGTGACAAGCGTAGATAATTATCAAGCATATATGAATACGATTTCTAAATTATATCGTGAAGATATCAATACTTATTTAGTAGCTACTAAAGCGGATTTAGAAAGAAGTAATGCTCGATTTGCTCAATTAAATAGTGAATTTACAATTTTAGCAGAAGGTTTAAAGAACAATCCTTCTGATAGTCAAAAAGCTTTGTTAAAATCGTATATTGAAAATAAAATTATACCAGCATATCAAGATTGGTATAATTATTTACAAAATAATCAAATACCGCTGGGGGCACGTCATCTTCATGAATTGCGTTTAGAAAGTGCTTCGTATAGTATTCAAGCATGGAAAAAATATGCTAACAGTATTTATAAAAATGATTACAAGGAATTAGGAGAAGCAGAGCGTATTCATAATAAAGCTATAGAAACAGAACAGAAAGTTACAGATACGATAAATAATATGCCAGCATTATTTATGCCTACTGTTGATTAAATAAAAATGGACTATTGCATAATTTTTGTGCAATAGCCCGTTTTTTTATTTAAGCATAGCTTCTTGTAAGACTTTATTTTCTTCTTTGCTCAGTGGATATTTAGATGTACCATTTTCTATTGGTTTGACATAAGTACAAGATTCTTGGCGTCCAAAAATGGAGGAAAAAATTACACCATTATTGTTATGGTCAAGCAAGGCTACAGCATAGCTCATGTCACCGCCTATATCGTGAAAAGCACTAAAACGATATACAGCTATTTTTTGTAATGATTTTTCGAATAAAGTACGCATAATAGCATAATCTTCGTCAATTTTATTGTTTTTTATAACAAGTTCATTCATTTTTGCGATATTATCAGCAATGATAGTTTCCAAATCTTCACCAGTGGCACCATTTAATAACATTTTATACCGTTTTTTAGCATGGATAAGTTTTACTAACATAACAATGGATAAAATAATCAATAAGACCAATAAAATAGTCATAACAATTAATATCGTAGCCAAATTATCCTGCATAATTTGATTTAACATGAAAATAACTCCTTTCTATGTATATTGTATATTGCCAAAAAGATTATTTCATATGGGGAAACAGTCTATAGCAAATCAGCTATATTATATCATTCGGTATTTTTTTTGTAAAATATTTTGTTGTTTTATACATTGAAATCAATTATTTTTGGAGATAAAGTCGGATGTTTTCTCAATAACAAATCAATAAGTCTGTCTAAGTCAGCTTCATTATAAAATTCTATTTCAATACGAGATTTTTTCTTGCCTTGTTTGATATTAACATTAGTTCCTAAAATTTGTTTAAGTCGTTCAGTAGCATCTTGAATATAAAGTTGTTCTGGCGCTTGTTGTGATATTGTTTTTAATATAGAATTGTCTTTTAATAAGTTTTTAACAAGTTGTTCAGCTTTGCGAGCGGAAAGTTCTTTTTTGATAATTAAATCAGCTGTTTTTTCTTGTAGTTTAACATCATCAATGGCAAGTAGAGGTTTTGCTTGTCCCATGTTGAGTGTGCCATTTGAAAGTAAATCTTGTATAGTAGAACTCAAGTTTAAAAGTCGTATTAAATTAGCGATATGTGAACGACTTTTGCCGACTTTGCGGGCAATTTCTTCCTGTGTCATACAGAAATTTTGGGTTAGTGCTTTATAAGCATGAGCTTCTTCGATAACGTTTAAATTACTGCGCTGTAGATTTTCAATTAAAGTAACTTGAGCTGTTTTTCTATCATCGTAATCTTTTAAAATTACAGGTACTACCTGAAGTCCTGCCATTTGAGCGGCACGTAAGCGACGTTCTCCAGCGATTAATTCAAATTTATTTCGAGAATTTATACGTACTATTAACGGTTCAATAACGCCATATTCTTTAATCGATTTTGCTAATTGAATCATTTCTTCATTAGAAAATTCGCGTCTTGGTTGAAATGGATTGGGCAGAATTTCATCTATTTGTAAATATTTCATAAAGGTATCCTTTCTTTAAATTAATATAACTAATATATTCTAGCTTATGAAAGGAAATAAAGGCAATAGAAAATAAATTTATTTTTTACCAGTGTAAATATGTTTATTTTTGTGATACAATTTTTCATTAGATACTATTTTAAAGGAAGATTTGTTATGCCTAAATATAATATAGCGTTGATGTCAATTGATGTCAATGAAACAAGACGTTATGCGGGACTAAATAAAGCTCCAGATTTTAATAAAAAAACAGTAAAAGAAGCTTGTCGTGAGATTTTATATGTCGTCAAGCCACGTGGCTCATGGGAAGTATATGATTATGATGCAATAAATGGTGTAGTAATGTCGCCTATACCGTTTAAATTGGAAGGAAAGAAAGTGACACAACATCTTTGTCGTGCTAAGAAAGTAGTTATTATGGCAGTAACTATTGGTGAAGAAGTGGAAACGCAGATATCACGTCGATTTAAAGATGGTGAATATACTTTAGCTGTCCTTATGGATGCTGCTGCAACCACAGCAGTAGAACAAGTAGCTGATGGTATTGAAAAAGCTATTGACCAAAAATTTGCTATGCAGGGTTTTGTGCGTCGTTGGCGTTTTAGTCCTGGATATGGTGATTGGCCGATTGAGTGTCAAACACGAATGTTAGAACTTTCTAAGGCTGATGAAATTGGCATGGGCGTTACATCTTCATTAATGCTAATGCCACGTAAATCAGTTACGGCTATAATTGGTCTTGTACCTAAAACGGAAGATGTAGAAACGGAAAAACAATCATGTAAATTTTGTCCTAAAAAGGATTGTAATTTTCGAACAAGAGCATTTGAGCCAATTAATAATGATTAATTTTTAGATGAAGGGAAATAGTGTTTATGATACAGATTTTTGATGGTGCTATTGGCACTATGTTACAAAATGCAGGAATGAAACCAGGTGATTGCCCAGAACTTTTGAATATAACTAATGCTACATTAGTACAAAAGGTACATCGAGCTTATTTTGAAGCTGGTTCGGATATAATTGAAACAAATACATTTGGCGCTTCAAGGATTAAATTGGCGGAATATAATTTATCTGACCGTATGGCAGAAATCAATATGGATGCTGTGCAAAATGTTAAAATTGCTTCGAATGGAAAGGCAAAAGTAGCAGGTGCTATGGGGCCAACAGGTGGTTTTATAAAACCGTTGGGAAATCTTGATTTTGATGATGTATATCAAAATTATTTAGAACAGGCAAAAGTTTTAGCTAAGGCTGGAGCAGATTATATTTTAATTGAAACATGTATTGATATCCAAGAAATGCGTGCAGCACTTTTGGCAGCCAAAGATGCTTGTAGTTTACCTGTAATCTGTCAATTATCATTTAGTGAAGATGGTCGTACGGTAACAGGTACAGATGCTCAATCAGCAGCAGTTATTTTATCAGCAATGGGTGCTGATGTTATTGGAGCAAACTGTTCTTTAGGTCCAGAACAATTGGTGCCTATTGTAAAAGAATTAGCGGAAAATTGTACATGTCCTATTAGTATTCAACCAAATGCGGGAATGCCCCATCTTGTTGATGGTAAAACAGTATTTCCTATGACACCAGAAGATTTTGGTAAATGGGCACCAGAGTTAGTAAAAGCAGGAGCTTCATTTGTTGGTGGTTGTTGTGGTACGACACCAGCGCATATTAAAGCAATAAAAGAAGCATTAAAAAATGTATCTGAACCGATACGTAAAGCACCAAGCCAAAATTTGGCACTTGCTAGTCGTTCCAAAACAGTGTTTATTGGTAAAGATTTGCCAACACGTTTAATCGGAGAACGAATTAATCCTACAGGACGTAAAAAATTAGCTGAAGAAATTAAAAATGGTTCATTCGTTTCAGTAAAACGTGAAGCCGTTGAACAAACTCAATATGGGGCGCAAATTCTTGATGTTAATATGGGTATTGCAGGAATTGACCAAGCTCAAGCGATGGAAAAAGCTGTTACAGAAATTTCTCAGTTAGTGAATACACCACTTGCTATAGATACAAGTGATGCTAAGGCTTTAGAAGCTGGGCTTAAAGCGTACCCAGGTAGAGCTTTGATAAACTCTGTTAGTGCTGAACCAGATAGGCTGAAGTATTTTATTCCATTAGCTAAACGATATGGTGCAGCTATTTTATGTTTACCTTTATCAGAAGAAGGTATTCCGAAAACAGCTAAAGAAAGATTGGCTGTAGCACAAAGAATTATTACTGAAGCTAAAAAATATGGTTTAAAAGACAGAGATTTTTTACTTGATGCACTTGTTATGACTATTGCAGCGGATAAAGAGGCTTGTAATGAAGTTTTAAATACATTGCGTTTATATCGTCAATATATAGGAGCACCAACAACTATGGGGCTTAGTAATATTTCTTTTGGACTTCCAAATAGACCGCTCATTAATAGTACGTTTTTTGCAATGTGTTTGGCGATAGGATTAGATGCACCGATTATGAATCCATATGATGATTTTATGCAAAATGTGTTGTCAGCTTCAAATGCACTTTTGGGCAAAGACTCAAATGGTAGGGAGTATAGTTTAAATTATTCTGGTCAAAATGTACCAGTAGCTAAAGCTAAAACAGTTGTTTCTAGCGGTGATATTATTGAAGATATCAAAAATGCTATTGTTTGTGGAGAAAAAGAAGCGATTAGTGCTATGGTGGAACAAGCCTTGAATAATGGGCATAAACCGAATGAAATAACAGATAAAGCTCTTAGTGCAGCAATGAATATTGTCGGTAAAGATTTTGGAGCAAAAAAAATATTTTTACCACAAGTAATGCTTTCAGCGGAAGCTATGCGAGAGGCTTTTTTGAAAATAAAAGAACGTATTCCAGCAGATAGTGTTAATGATAAAGGTAAAATTGTTATTGCTACAGTAAAAGGTGATATTCATGATTTAGGTAAAAATATTGTAGCAGCACTTTTGGAAAATAATGGTTATCGAGTTATTGACCTTGGTAAGGATGTATCTAAAGAAGATATTATAAAAGCTGCTAAAAAAAATAATGCCGATATAATTGGTTTATGTTCACTTATGACGACGACTATTACACAAATAGATGAAGTAATAGAAGAGTTGAAAAAAAGCGATTTTCAGACAAAAGTAATGATTGGTGGAGCTGTAGTAACGCGTGAATATGCCGATAAAGTTGGAGCTGATGCTTATGCTGCTGATGGTGTAGAGGCTGTGGAATTGGCAAAAAAACTAATTAATTAATAAAAAATTATTTGTATAATAAAAGCGATATACAAAAGTATATCGCTTATTTTTGTGTAAAAGTTTTTGAATGAATTCCATAAATCGACGAGAGGCTAAAGACATTGTATTTTTATTTTGCCAAGCAAGTACAACAGGTATGGTCGGTTACTCTTTTATAGGTCGTATTTGGTAAGCCTTTTTCAAATCAGTTTAAAACGCGACTATACATGGCAGATACTCTAAGTCCTTGTCTAACCATAGCCAAAATAGAATAATCATCATATACTTCATATTCAATTTGTGGTTTTAAATTTAATTCATCAAGTAAAATAAATGCTTCTTTTGCCAATTGGGCAAGAGAAATTATTTTTTATTAATGAATGGTTTGGTGGCAAAACGGCAAGTAATTCATCTTCATATAGTATTTTAACATTAATTCCTTTAACGGCATTGATATTTATAAAAAATGCCAGAGCGTGATAGCATTATATTTCTCTGTTAGTATAACTTATAAACTCATTATAAATATTCGTTTTATTTATGTAAATAGTGTTGTTATAATATTAGTGAGAATATAAATAGAAGGAAAATATTGTCATGGAAAAGGTAAATTCAAGTAAATTTATATGTCAAAATTTGTCCACAAATAGACAAGTTTTTAAAGATGGTATGCGTGATGGTATGCCGATTGCTTTAGGTTATTTAGCGGTTTCATTTTCATTGGGTATTGCTGCTAAGAATGCAGGTTTATCCGCTTTTCAGGGTTTTTTAGCTAGTCTTTTAACGAACGCTTCTGCTGGAGAATATGCTGGATTTACAGTAATTGCTACAATGGCTACATATTTGGAAATGTTTCTTGTTATTTTAATTGCTAATTCACGTTATTTAATTATGAGTTGTGCTTTAAGTCAGCGTATGCATCCTAATACGCCGTGGTATCATCGTCTTTTAATCGGCTTTGATATTACAGATGAACTTTTTGCTATAACGATTGCACGACCAGGATATTTAAATCCATTTTATACTTATGGAGCAATGTTTGTAACAATACCATGTTGGTCAATTGGTACAGCACTAGGTATTATTGCAGGCAACCTTCTTTCTGTGAGTATGGTAAGTGCATTTAGTGTAGCTTTATATGGAATGTTTTTGGCGGTTATTATTCCGCCTTCACGTAAAAATAAAATTATTGGTTTATTTGTTTTATTAAGTTTTATTACAAGTTATATAGCAAATTATGTACCGTACATCTCTGAATTATCTGATGCTACACGGATAATATTGCTTACAGTTATTTTAGCTTCGCTTGCCGCTATTTTATTTCCAGTAAAGCAGGAGGACGAAAATGAGTAATAGTGAAATTTATATTTATATATTAATAATGGCTGGTGTAAGCATGATGATACGCATTTTACCCCTTACACTAATACAAAAGCAAATAAAAAGTCGTTTTATCCAGTCATTTTTGTATTATGTGCCGTATATTACTTTAGCTGTAATGACATTTCCAGCGATTGTGAATGCTACGCAGAGTCCTATTTCAGGAACGTTAGCATTAGTTATAGGTATTGTAACAGCTTGGTTTGGTGCAAGTCTTTTTCAAGTAGCGGTATTATGCTGTTGTAGTGTATTTATTCTGGAATTATTTATATTATAAAAAAAGCTGTAACAATTTGAATTAATTCATTTTGTTACAGCTTTTTTAGAGAAAATAATTATTAAATTAATCAATAGGAAATGATTTCTGCTAAATGTTTTAAGTCTTCAGGATAAACTTTTTTATTGTTCACGGCATCGCGTAAATCAATACTTACGACTTTACCATCTCTTAAACCCAAAACAACGCCATATAAACCAGAAATAGCAGCAAGTGCAGCTTGTTCGCCTAAAATACTTGCATATACACGGTCGTTAGCTGTTGGTGAACCACCTCTTTGGACTAAACCTAAAGTAGTTAGACGTGTGGAAACACCTGTTTTTTCTTGCATTTCTTTAGCTAAAGATTGCATATCAGCTACACCTTCGGAAGCTAAAATAACAAGATAAGTTTTGCCTTCGTCATGTAATTGTTTGGCTCTAGCAATAACTTTTTCTTGGTCGTATTCTTGATCTGGAACGATTATCAGATTTCCGCCACCTGCGACAGCTGTGTATGTAGCAAGCCAACCGTATTTATTACCCATTACTTCTAAAATAAAAATACGATGATGAGCTGCTGCTGTATCTCTTATTTGATTGATTGCTTTTAAAATTGTATTAGCTGCTGTATCACAACCGATTGAATAATCTGTACCCCAGATATCATTTTCAATTGTTGCTGGAATACCAATAACAGGGAAGCCTGTTTCTTTAGAAAATTCTTCAGCACCACGTAAACTGCCGTCGCCACCGATAACAATGAGTGCATCAATATTACGTTTTTTTAGATTTTCATAAGCTAATTGGCGTCCTTCTGGTGTGTACCAGCGTTTGCAAAAACTAGTTCCAAGAAAAGTACCGCCACGTTGAATTGTATCGGCTACAGAAACAGAAGTCATTTCTTGCATATTGTCATCAACAAGACCACGATAGCCATCCAAAACACCCCAAATACGTGAACCATTGCTAATTACAGTACGAACAACAGCTCTAATGGCAGCATTCATGCCTGGAGCGTCTGTACCACTTGTTAATACAGCTATATTTTTTACCATGAATAAACCCTCCTAAAACCCTTCACAGAATGTCTACGAAATGCAAAATTACAGATATAACTCTACCTTCTAATTATTTCGCTAATCAATATTCAAAATCCTTTTAAAACTTTTGTTATCTTGACACTAAACTGTTGAAATGGTAAATTTTATTTTAGAAACTGTGTAACTGACGGAAGTGGATTTAACCACATGAAGCACAGCGTTTTAAAGCCGACCGTCTGGGCAAAATAAATTTATTAATTTATTGGAGGAATATCGTAATGAATTCTATGGAATTAAAGTACGGATGTAACCCTAATCAGAAACCAGCGAGTGTGTATATGAAAGATGGACAGGATTTACCATTTACTGTTTTAAATGGCAAAGCTGGCTATATTAATCTTTTAGATGCATTGAATAGCTGGCAGTTAGTTCGTGAATTACGTGAAGCTACAGGACTTCCTGCGGCAGCTTCTTTTAAACACGTAAGCCCAGCAGGTGCTGCTGTTGCTGTACCATTATCTGATACATTGAAAAAAATGTATTTTGTAGAAGGCATTGAACTTACACCGATGGCTACATCTTATATTCGTGCTCGTGGTGCTGACCGTATGTCATCTTATGGAGATTTTGCTGCATTATCTGATGAATGTGATGTTGCTACAGCTAAATTTTTGGCACGTGAAGTATCAGATGGTATTATAGCTCCTTCTTATAGTGCAGAAGCTTTGGAAATTTTGAAAACAAAACGTAAAGGTAATTATCTTGTAATACAGATGAACCCAGATTATAAAGCTCCAGAATTTGAAACAAAAGAAGTTTTTGGTGTAACTTTTAAACAAAAACGTAATGATGTTAAAATTACGGAAGAATTGTTTAATAACATTCCAACTAAAAATAAAAATATTCCTGAAGCAGCAAAACGTGATTTGCTCATTTCATTGATTACACTTAAATATACACAATCTAATTCTGTTTGTTATGCTAAAGATGGTCAAGCCATTGGTATTGGCGCAGGTCAACAATCCCGTATACATTGTACTCGTCTTGCTGGTAATAAAGCTGATATATGGCATTTGCGCCAAGCTCCACAAGTACTAAATTTACCATTTAAATCAGATGTTCGCCGTCCAGACCGTGATAATGCGATTGATGTATATATTTCTGATGAATATATGGATTTGCTTGGCGGAGATGAATGGAAACGCGTATTTACAGAAAAACCACCAGTATTTACAAAAGAAGAAAAAGAAGCTTGGTTAGCTCAGGTAAAAGGTGTATCTTTAGGTTCAGATGCATTCTTCCCGTTTGGTGATAATATTGAACGTGCGCATAAATCTGGAGTAGAATATGTAGCACAAAGCGGTGGTTCTATTCGTGATGATAATGTTATTGCAACTTGTGATAAATATAATATGGCAATGGCATTTGTAGGTATTCGTTTATTCCATCATTGATGATTAATATAAAAAAACGGTCAAATTTGTAAAAAAATTGCACCTTTAAAAGTTGAATGTAAAGCGACTTTTAAAGGTGCATTTTTTATGATTAAATATTTAAATTGATTATAAATTATACATATGATTTAAAGGTCCACTGCCTTTTCCTAAATTTAGATTGGCTTTTAGAGCGCCTGTAATATAATTTTTAGCATTTTGAATACTGGTTACAAGGTCAAATCCGCTTGCTAGATTGGAAGCAATTGCCGAAGATAGAGTACAACCTGTACCATGTGTATTAGGATTGTGTATGCGTTCACTTTTAAACCAATGAATATTACCATTATCCCAAAGTAAGTCATCGGCAGTATCAGTTAGATGACCGCCTTTGATTAAAATTGCCGTAGGAATTTTTTTAGCAATAGTTTCAGCTGCTTTAATACAATCGGCTTGATTTTTTATAGGAAAATTACAAAGAACTTCTGCTTCAAGTAAATTTGGTGTTATTACAGTGGCTATTGGCAATAATTTTTCAATTAATGTAGTAGCAGCGTCTTCTTCCATTAAACGGCTACCAGCAGTAGAAACCATTACTGGGTCAGCTACAATATTTTTGGCTTTATATTCAGTGAGTTTATTAGCGATTATTTTGATAATATCTTTGTTAGCTACCATGCCAATTTTAACAGCGTCGGGATAAATATCTTGAAAAATACAATCGAGTTGTAGCCCAACAAAATCAGCACCAGCATCTAAAATACCGTAAACGCCTGTAGTATTTTGAGCAGTTAAAGCTGTAATAACACTCATTGCATACATTTTATGTGCTGTTATAGTTTTTATATCGGCTTGAATACCAGCACCACCGCTACAATCTGAACCAGCTATAGTTAAAACTTTTTTCATAATTATTACCTCATTTCTGTATATATTTTGCCATTTTTTCTAATTGTTCGCCTGTCATATTAAAGATAGCATCAATTAAATAGTTGCGAAAAGTGGAATTACCATCAAGTGTATTCATTCTATTAGCAGCAATTTCACCAGCAATACCCATAGAACAAAATGCAGTAAGAACAGCTGTTAATTTATTTTGTTTATTAGCAGTAATATATGCTGTAGTTAATGCGGATAACATACAACCACTGCCGGTAATATCTTTCATTAGTTTATGACCATTATAGATTACATAAGCTGTATCTTTATCAGCAACAATATCAATAGCACCACTTATGGCAATAATTGTATTTAGTTTATTAGCTAAATTTTTAGCAAAATTTATACTTGATATTAAATTTTCTTCAGTAATATTGTCTTTAATATTGGCATCTACGCCACGAGAAGAACCTGTACCTGTTGCTAATGTTTTTATTTCAGAAATATTGCCACGTATTACATCAAAATGTAAATTTTTAATAAGTTCCAATACAGTATGGTTACGAAGTTTAGAAACACCAAGACCTACGGGGTCGAGTAGTAGCGCATGATTTAAGGCTTCGGCTTTTGTGCCAGCAATAAACATCGCTTTAATTGTTCGTGTATTTAATGTACCAATATTAATATTTAATCCATCGCAAATAGAAGTAACTTCTGCCACTTCATCTGCTTCATCGGACATAATAGGCGAAGCACCACAAGCAAGTAATATATTGGCGCAATCGTTGGCAGTAACATAATTTGTTATATTGTGGATTAATGGAGAATTTTTACGTACATTTTCTAAACATTCTTTTAACAAGATAAATCACCTGATTTCTATAATTGACAGTTAAATCCATTTTACAATATATATTTTTTATCTGCAAAATTTTTCAGCTTCTTTTCAGAAATATTTTTTAATATTTCAATATAGAAAGATTGGGAGGAATATTCATGGATGAGAACGTAAATCTTGCAGTAGAAAAAAGATATATTACAGATAGATTTACTATAAGTAAATCTATTATTTGTATCGTTTTATCTGTATTATGTGTACTGTATATTTGGCATTTGGGTTTTTATCCACTAATAAATCCAGATGAGGGTAGATATGCTGAAATTCCACGTGAAATGATTGCTAGTGGTAATTTTATTACACCGCATTTAAACTATGTAGAGTATTTTGAAAAACCAGCATTACAATATTGGATTACAGCATTTTTTATGATGATTTTTGGTCAAAATGAATTTGCTGTAAGATTATTTCCAGCTTTATGTGCTTTAGCTGGTATATTTGGTACGTATTATTTGGGCGAAAAAATGTTTGGTCGTAAAACAGGCTTTTTGAGTGCCGTTATTTTAGCAACCTCATTGTTATATTTTATAATTGGGTCATTAAATATATTAGATATGGCAGTATCTTTTTTTATAACCATATGTTTAATTACATTTTATCAATTTAGTATTACTAATAAAAAATATTTCTTATATATTTTTTATGCGTCTATGGCTTTTGGTACGTTGACGAAAGGATTAATTGCTATAGTTTTAACGATGGCAGTTATTGTAATATATACTTTTATTACCAAACAATATAAATTATTGGGAAAAATGTTGTTATTAAATGGTATTGGTATTTTTTTGTTGATAAGTGTACCCTGGTTTTATTTGGTATGTAAAGAAAATGCGGATTTCTTTTACTTCTTTTTTATACATGAACATTTTTTACGTTATTTAACAACACTACATCATCGTTATCAGCCATTTTATTTTTTTGTACCGTGTATTGTTTTAGGGTTATTTCCATGGACGGGATTTTTATTTACTTCGTTATCATTAAAAAAAATATGGAATAAATTAAAAAATAGCAGTAAACGTAATGAATATATTTATTTGTGTATATGGTTCAGTGTTATATTTGTATTTTTTTCTTTATCTAGTTCTAAATTAGTTCCGTATATTGTGCCATGTTTTTCACCACTTGCTATTTTGATTGCGACTCGGTTATCGAATGTGAATGATACAAATTTAAAAGTACCACTTATTATAAATGCAATTATTGCTTTATTGTTGGTAGTGACATTATCAATAACAGTATGGAAAAATGATTTTATATCTATGCGTGAATTTATTTTATTTGGCAGTCCATTAATTATGATTTTAGTTTTTTCAAATATGTTTAGTTTGATTTCGTGGTTTAAATACAAAAATGTTAATCAAATTATTAGTATATCTGTTGTAACGGGAATTTTATTTTGTTTTACGCTTCAACCAATAATTACTGAAGTTGCTGAACATCGCAGTAGCAAAGAAGTAGCTCAAACTATTAACCTTTGGAAAAACTCAGATACATTAATTATTGGCTATAAAGAATATGTACAAGATTTGCCATTTTATACAAAATCACGTATAGCTTTATATGATTGTTATGATGAATTGAAATTTGGTTCAAAACATCCTAGTGGACAAGGTTGGTTTTTAAATAAAAATGAATTAATAAATAGATGGCAAAATAATTCTAATATTATTTTAGTAATACCTAAAAATCATAAAGATGATTTTATAAAAACTATGAATTTAGATTTAAATGAATTTCGTCATAGAAATTTTGAGCGATATATAATAGTTATCAAGTAAAGAAAACAGCTTTTTGCAGTTATATTCTCTGCAAAAAGCTGTTTTTATTGTTCATTTTCATTAACAGATTCAATTTTATCATGAGTGAATTTAAATTTTTGTTGATATGGCATTTTAACAATATTTCCGTTTTTATCTTTGGGCGGAATGATTTCAAATTTTTGTAAGGCTTCTAAGGCTGCATAATTTAAATCTTCCGCAACTTCAGGAGGAAGTTCAGGAGCAGAATCTTCACTGGAATATTTGAAATCAGCTTGAATGATTTTGCCATTATCATCCATGATATATTCTATAATGACGAAAATCTCTTTGCCTTCGGGAATGAGATTATGGTCATATTCTGGTTCTACTGATTTTTTTATAGTTGGATTATATGATTTTAAATCTTCCGGATTATTTATATCTAATTGAATTTGTTTGACAAAATCATATTGAGATTCATCTATTTTGCCAAGCGGAATACGAAGATTGCTTAATTTTCGATATTTAGGTTTTTTTTCTTGAGGAGTAGTAGGTGCATGTTGTGGTTTAGGCGTTTCATCTACTGTTTTTTCAATTGGTTTAGTTTCTGGAGCTGTTTTTATATTTTCTTGTGTAACAGTAACTTCTGATTGAGAAGGTACTTTAGGAGATAATGTTATCTCATTGACATCAGTTTTTTCAGGTATCTGTATATTTACATAGGTGATGTCATTTTCGTTGGATTTTACATTATGAGCAGATTGATTATTCAATGTCTGTGTCATATTATCCATAATGTAGCCGCCTATAGCAAAGAAGCCAACATGAGCAATTAGAGATACTACTAGTCCTATTTTTAGATAATTTTTTGTTTGCATAGTAATCCCTCTTAATGTTTGAGCTGTTACTATTGTATCATAAAATTAAGAACGGTATAACAAAAATACACCAATACATATTATAGCTATACCACCAATTTTGGATAAAGTCATAGATTCGCCAAAATAAAAATAACCGACAATGGCAGCAATAATATAACCAATACTTAAAAATGGGTAAGCATAACTAACTTCTACACGGGATAAAACCATTAACCATATAAGGAAGCTAATAACATAAAACATCAAGCCAGTCCATACGTATAAATTTGTGCTTACTTTTAAAATCATGGTGAGAATGGCATTTATGTCAACTTGGACAGTACCTATTTGCGACATACCTTTTTTTAATACAAGTTGAGCACCAGCATTTAAAAGTACACCTATTAGAATTAATAGTAAATTTGTCAAAATTATTCACCTCATAAAATTTGTTTTGTCGCTATTATTTTAGTATTGAATTGTGAAAATAATATAAAACTATTATAGTCGTTGAATTTTTAAATAGCTACTACATAATTTATTTATAATGGAATAGTTTAATGATAAATAAGAGATATAGATAATAATAATTTCTACAAGTGTTCAAAAAAATTCACAAAAAATATTTACAAATGATTTGAGCTTATTATATTAATTTATAATATATAGGATATGTTATATACCATAGATGATGAATGATATGTGATAGTAAAACAAGCAATTATATTTGTAAAATTTGTAGCGGTAATTATAGCACTTATTATGATAAAACAATTATTTAATTATTTGCATGAAAAAGGGGAATGAAAATTTTTAAAGGATTTTGAAAAAATTTGTGGAACTAGAATAATGAATAAATTAAAGGAGGATTTTTTTATGAATGAAATTATAAAAGCTATGATAGAAAGAAGAAGTTGTCGTAAATATAAACCAGAACAAATAAAAGATGAAGATTTACAAGCAATAATTGAAGCTGGTAAATATGCAGCTACAGGGCATGGTTGGCAATCTCCTAAAATGGTAGTAATCCAAAATCCAGAAGTAATTGCTAAATTATCTAAATGGAATGCAGATATTTTAGGAGTCAAATCTGACCCGTTTTATGGTGCACCGACTGTTATTTTAGTTTTAGCTGATGCAACTAAACCTACAGCTGTGCAAGATGGTTCACTTGTTATGGGAAACTTAATGCTTGCAGCTTACAGTCTCGGTCTTGCTTCTTGTTGGATTAATAGAGCAAAAGAAGAATTTGAAACACCAGAAGGTAAGGCTCTTTTAAAACAATGGGGCATTGAGGGCGATTATATTGGTGTTGGTCATTGTGTTATTGGTTATCCAGATGGAGAATTGCCAAAGGCTGCACCTCGTAAGGATGATTATGTTATAACTGTAAAATAAATTTTTTATAAACAATATTTTTAAATAAATGGGTTCTATAATAAATGTTGGGGTTAGAGAAAAATCTCTTACTTCAACATTTATTTTTTTATTTTATTTGTAAGAACTGAACATTTCCGTAATATAGGCAAATTCACTGTCGGCAATGATTATATTATAAAAACGTTCAATAAGAGAAAATTCTTTTTTTATAGTTAAAAATAAGGTTTGTTCTTCTAAAATAAGATATTTTAAATTTTTATATTCTAATTGTTCATTACGTATGGTACGTTCCAATAGACAGGAACAATGAAACATATATTTAATATATAGAGACGGTTCTTTTTTTATATTTAATTGATTGCAGATATTATGAAAGGTTTTTTCAAGTAATGGTACAGCTTTTTTTATATCAATGAATGTAAGAGTATTTTCAATTAGATTAATTATACGATTATAGTCGATATTTTGTTCTTTTAATAATAAATATTGCTCTTTATTGTGTATAGCACTGGAACCGATAAAGCTACTGAATTGAGTTACTTCTTTTACCAGTTTGTCTAAAGTCATACCAGGGAGAGTGGCTTTATTGGTGGCTTCTATTACCATTGGAGTACTTACCATACGAAGTGTTCTTGTAGGAATGCCTGTTTCTTGCGTGATAATATCTCCAAATGTTGTTAATGAACCCATATCTACTAAGAGGAGAACACCTTTTCCTTCATCAATATTTTGAACAGTTTTTTTTGCTTGAGATAAAACTGTACTGATTTTTTCGTTCAGTGGCATGGTTAAGGCATGGGCATGTTTTGTCTGCAACAGCTGATTTGCCGTATTGGCAAAATCAAGGGCAGCACTGTTCCCGTGCGTAATAACAAGAATACCGATATTTTTTTGTTTGGAATGCGTATCTAATGCTTGCAAATATAAGGCAATAATGAAAATTTCCTCATCTGGAATAGTTAATTTTAGATGTTTTTGCAATTTATCAATTATAATATTTGCCATATTGTAATATTCATTGTTAATAAAGGTACTGTAAGGAATTTCGGAAAAGGATATTATTTTATTAGATCTTATTCTTTCAATAAGTGTAGAAACATGCAATATTAATCCGTTAAATATTTTTGTATTGATATTTATTTTATAATTTTGTTCAATTAAGGAGATTGCATCTTTTAGGGCAATGTATATATCAGGAGAAGTTATTTTCAGCAGGGATAATTCATCTGTAACCAGTTTTTTTTGAGGAAACTTATGCAGAGTGGATTCAAAGTAAGCAGCAATTTTGCTATTAAACAAACTTTTTATTGTTTCTAAAGACAATCCTTCTTCAAAGTATTTTTTTGAAGTTTTTAATAATATGGTATAAAAATTATTTTTAGAGTTAGTGTCCAAAACGAAATTCAATTTATCTTTAGGCGAAAAAGTAAATTCTTTAAGGGGTTTCCAATCATATATCTGGTTTAATTCGACTCTTTTTGTATCTAGGATATTGAAAAAATGTAAATATTTTGTTGGAATTTGAGATAATTTGATGGTTATACGGTTAAGACGTTCCGTAATAAAAATAGCAAAAGCATTTGCACATATAAGTCTTATATCGCTTTCCAGTTGTCCTATATTACCGGGACATTCATAAATTAAAAGCAGTTTTATAATTTCAGCTGAAACAGTGATTGTTTGATTCATATTTTGTGCTTCTTTGAGGAATATAAGCTTTATTAAATTGAAACGTTCGATTAAAGACCGTTGATTTAAACCAGGCATATGAATGATATTGGGAATACGTCTTAAAAAAGTTTTTAAAATAGTGTCATTAGGATTTTCTGTAGTAGCGGCAATAATCAATACTTTTACATAATGAGGAGTAGCTGAATCCCCCAATCTATAAAATTCTCCACGGTCAATTAAAGAAAATAGCATTTCCTGTCCTTCCGGAGGCAAGCGGTGAACTTCATCTAAAAACAGTATACCGTTATCGGCTTTATCAATCAGACCTTTTTTGTCAGCGGTAGCCCCAGTAAAACTGCCTTTTACGTATCCGAATAAATGAGATAATAAAAGCTGAGGATTTCCTGCGTAGTCGGCACAGTTGAAAACAATAAAAGGCGTATCAGGTGTTTTTCTTTTAGACCAGATAGCATATTTGTACATGGTAAAAGCAAAGGTTGTTTTTCCGCAGCCAGTAGGTCCGAGAATTAATGTATGCAGTCCGTTTGGAGGATATAGTATAGAGGCTATAGCTTGTTTGATCTGTTCTTTTAAACTATGATCGAAGCCGATTAAATTGTAAAACGGAGACACGGTATTATCTTTGGTGTTAATTTCGTCTAAGTGATTGTCTATATTTGAAATAGATGTAATAGTTGTTTGAACTGTTTTCTGATGTTTATTGATATATTCGGAAAATATGGACTGATTATCAAATAAACATTCGTTCAACAGTATATTAGTAGTTTCTTCTATAGTGGATTTTGGTAAAAAATGTACGGGTTTACCCTTTATTTTTACTAATTTATTTTCTTTGTACAGTAGATTTAAATCCCTGCTTACGTTTTCTCTGCTTAGTTGTAATTTTTTAGCAATATAGTCAGCATCATATCCGTAGATGAAATTTTTATTTGTAGGTTTAAAATCGATTTTTTGAGATTCTAATAAAATAGTAGTAAAGATTTTTTCTTTTCGCGATAATTTTTTCATAGAATTCCTCCTAATCCGTGTTGTTTTTATTAATTATAACATAGATTGATATAATTTTTTAACATACATAATAATTATCATATTGACAAAGCTGGTATAAATGTCTTTTGTAACACTGTTTGTATAATATATGAAGGAATACATATAATTTTAGAGAAAAAACATAAATATTCTGAAATAATACTGCTTTATTTATAAAGAAATATCCTTAGCAGTATATTTTTTTTATTTTGACATACATTAATTGGCACGGTAATTGCAATATATATTAGTAGGAGGTGTTAATATGGTCGGTGCAATTATAGCAACACACGGAAAATTGGCAGAAGGTTTGTTGGACAGTATTAAGTTGATAATGGGAGAGCAAAGTGATTTTCATGTATTAAGTTTATGTCATGGTGATGATATAGAACTTTTTAGAGAGAAAATTAAAGAAAAGGTTATTGAAATCAGTGATGGCGACGGTGTAATCATATTTGTAGATTTATTTTTTGCAAGTCCGTATAATCAGGCTGCAAGAATTTATCCAGAAGTAAAAGAATATCCTTATCGTTTGATAACAGGAGTAAATTTACCGATGCTCGTAGATTTTATAACGTTGCGCAATAGTGATATCAGTTTGGATGAGCTTGCTCAACACGTAATGGAAGCTGGTAAAGACGGCATAAAAGAATTTTTTAAGGAAATATCTAATAAATAATTAATTTTAGTTTGTTAACTTAATATGAGATTATGTATAAAAATATTTAGTAATGTTATTATATTTGGCTTCTTTTTAGGAAGAAAATAAATATGCTTACCATATAAACTTAAGTTAACAAACCCATTAATTTTAGGAGGAGTGTATTATTATGGCAGAGATAGTTTTAGCAAGAATTGATGATCGTTTGATTCATGGACAGGTAATGACAGCTTGGGTGCATTATTGTAACGGAAATACTATTGTTATTGTCGATGATGAAACAGCAGAAGATGATTTTTTAATATCCGTGTTGGAAATGTCTATTCCATCTGGTATTAAATTACATGTGTTTAATGTTGATGACGGAGCGGAATATTTAAAAAATGTAAAAGGAAATCAGAGAATTATTATTTTGGCTAAAAGACCGAAAGTTTTTCTGGATTTATTGAAAAAAGGAGTATCTTTGGAAAGCGTAATAATCGGCGGTATGGGTGCCAGCAAGGAACGTAGCAGATTTTATAAGAATATTTCGGCATCAGAAGAAGAAAAAAATGAATTAAGAGAAATTATTGGTATGGGAGTAAAAGTAAATATTCATATAATTCCAGATCAGGATGCAGTGAATGTAGAACAACTTTTATAGAAAGGAGTAAATTATGGAAATTACTTTTTGGCAGGCAATTTTAATAGGTGTAGTTTATTATGTCGGTTTTAATGGTACACCATGGTTAAGTGCATTGGGTTCAACTATTGCAAACAGACCTTTGATTGCAGGAACATTGGTAGGCATTATTATGGGACATCCAGTTGAAGGTTGTATAATTGGAGCTGCTATTAATTTACCGTATTTAGCCTATATTTCTGCTGGTGGTACTGTGCCGATGGATCCAGGATTGGCAGGAACGTTGGGAACTGCTTTGGCTCTAGCTTCAGGAGCAAGTCCGCAGGTTGCTGTTTCATTAGCGGTACCGATCGGTCTATTAGGAACAATGTTATTTATTTTCCGTATGACTGTAGATATCAGTTTCGTGCATATGGCGGATAAAGCGGCTCAATTAGGAAAAATTAACAGAGTAATATTTTGTAATGTAGTTCCGTCCCAGATAGTACTGGCTATTATATGTATCGTTCCTGTTGCTTTAGTTGCTTACTATGGAGCAGATGTAATATCGGCACTTATTCAAAATCTGGAAGGACTACCTTTGCATGTATTGACTGTAATCGGCGGAGTTTTACCAGCATTAGGTATTGCTATGAACTTGAAAGCAATAGGAAGTAAAAATATATTGTTATTTTTTATGGTAGGTTTTATTTTTGCCTCTTATTTAAAATTACCTATTATTACTATTTCTGTTTTAGGTTTTATTATTGCAGCAATCTATACAGAACTTTCTATGAAAGATCAGGAGGAAGGTTAAATGAATGTAGATCCTAATAAAAAATTATTAAGAAAGAGTGATGTTGTAAAATCTTTCTGGCTTTGGATGTTTTTTTGCGTATCAAATTACAATTATGAACGTTTAATGGCAAATGGATTTTCTCATGCGCTGTCTCCTATACTGAAAAGATTATATGGTGATGATAAAGAAGCAATGAAAGAAGCATTAGAAAGGCATTTAGTGTTTTTTAATACAGAACCACATTTTGGCGGAATCATTGGTGGTATTACTGTAGCAATGGAAGAGCAAATGGCCTTGGGAAAACCTATCAGTGGAAAAATGATTAACAGTTTGAAAACAGGCTTGATGGGTCCTTTAGCTGGAATAGGTGATACTTTGTGGCAAGGCACATTAACTCCTATTTTGTTATCATTTGCCATTAGTCTTGGTGCAACTGGCAATCTTTTAGGTCCGATTTTGTATGTTATTTTCATGCCTCTGATAATGTTTACGATAGCATATCAGGCGTGGATGAAAGGATACATTTTAGGTAAAGATGGAGTTCGTAAATTATTAGCCGGAAATATGATAAAAAAGGTAATGACTTTAGCACAGACTATGGGCGGAATTGTTTTAGGTGGTCTTACCTCTACTTTTGTTACATTATCATCACCAGTTGTATTGAATATAGGGGATTCAACATTAAATATACAAACAGATGTACTGGATAAATTATTGGTGGGATTATTGCCATTAGCAATAACATTATTGACTTTGTTTTTGCTCAATAAAAAAATGAAATCGACTAAGGTTTTAGCTATTTTGGCAATAATAGCCGCAGTAGGTGCAATAGTTGGTATATTTTAATTTAAATTTATTTTATATTTTGGAGGAATAATATTATGAAGGGATTAACTTTCTATGGAGTAAGAGATTTAAGATACGAGGAGGTACCATATCCCGAAATAAAAAATAGTACAGACGCTGTTGTTAAAGTAAAAGCTGCTGGTATATGTGGTTCTGATTTGGCAAGATACAGAAAACTGGGTCCGTATGTTAAAGGTACAGTATGGGGGCATGAATTTTCTGGGGATGTAGTAGAAATCGGTTCTGATGTAAAAAATGTCAAAGTAGGAGATCGTGTAGTAGGTGCGCCGGTTTTACCGTGCTTTAAATGTAAAGAATGTATGTGTGGCAGACCGTATGAATGTGATCATTCATCAGTTATCGGTCAGTATACAGGAGGATGCTTTGCTGAATATATAAGAATACCAAGTATAAATCTCGTTAAAATGCCTGATGCCATGACCTATGAAGAAGGTGCGCTGGCAGAACCATCAACAGTAACTTTACATGCTTTGTATGTGAGTGATATAACAATGGGTGATGAAATAGCCGTAGTAGGCTGTGGAACAATAGGCTTGCTTGCAATGCAGTGGGCACGTTTATTTGGAGCTAAAACAGTATATGCTTTGGATATTAATGATAAAAAATTAGTAGCAGCTAAAGAAGCTGGAGCAGACGTAGTAATAAATTCTAAGGGAAAAGATGTATATGAGGAAATTCGTAAATATACGTCAGAAGGTGTAGATATAGCTTTTGAATCCTCGGGAAATCCTATCGGTGTAGCACAGACTTTAGGCTTACCTAAAAAGAGCGGTGAAGTAATATATATCGGCGTACCGTATGCAGATGTTAGTATACCTAGATTTTATTATGAAAGAATTGTTCGCTGTCATTTAACGGTTAAGGGATCGTTTAATAATATTTCAGCTCCGTTCCCAGGCAAAGAATGGACTAATGCCGTTAAATATTTTGCAGAAAAAGCAATTAATATAGACCCAGTAATCACACATAGAGTTCCATTAAAAGATGGTCCTGAAATTTTTGAAAAAATAATGGAAAATAAAGATGACTACGGAAAAGTTATTCTTTATCCAGAAGAAAAATAATTACAGCAAAAAATATTAAGGAAATAATTATTATGAAAATACAATTGGCTTTAGATGATATTTCTTTAACAGAAGCATTAGCTTTAGTAGATAATATATATGAGTATATAGATATTATTGAAATAGGAACGCCTTTTATTATAAAAGAAGGTGTAAAATGTATAAAATCTTTTAGAGAGAGATTTCCAGATAAGGAAATATTAGCAGACTTAAAAATTATGGATGCGGGATATTATGAGGCGGAATCTGCATTTAAGATTGGAGCAAATTATATTACCGTATTGGGTGTTACGGATCTTATAACTATCAAAGAATGCAAGGAAGTCGCTAAAAAGTATGATGCGAACGTAGTTGTTGATATGATTTGTGTAAGCGATTTACCTAAAAAAATAAAAGAATTAGAAGAATTAGATGTAGATTATATAGCTGTTCATGTAGGTGTAGATCAGCAGGCACTTGGACGCAGACCGATAGATGATCTAAAAGTTATGAAACAATATGTAACAAAAACTAAAATTGCAGTAGCAGGCGGAATAAACGCAGAAACGATAGATGAATATCTGAAGTTATCTCCAGATATTATAATTATCGGTTCAGGTATTGTTCATGCGTCAGACCCAATAGAGGCAATACAGAAAATAAGAAAAAGTATATTAAGTTTTGCAAACAAATAATGGTTCTATAATAAATGTTGGGGTAAGAGAAAATTCTCTTACTTCAGCATTTATT
>C._urophasianus_2_cecum__coassemble_49_pt1 | contig 36747 bp, 31 predicted proteins | sample C__urophasianus_2_cecum__metabat2_low_PE_006 | metagenome-assembled genome bin C | reverse complement strand
AAAAAATGGACGAACAAGCACCACAAGCACTTGAACGCATTAAACATGAATTACTTGGCAAATAATTAACAGAAAGGGAAACTATCATGAACACAGAAAAAGTCGCATTTGATATTATTTCTTTAACTGGTGATGCTAAAGCTGAATTACAAAAAGTTTTAAAATTAGCACATGAAGGAAATTTCACTGAAACACAAAAATTGATTGATAAAGCTTCTGAACAATTACAAAAAGCCCATAAATTACAAACTCAGGAATTATTAACACGTGAAGCTAATGGTGAAAAATTACAATTCAATGTACTTATTTCTCATGCACAAGACTATTTAATGACTACTTATACATTGAAAGATGTAACTACAGAAATTATTGCTCTTTATCAATTAATCAAAATAAATAAATAAAGGTTTGTTGTAGAGATATCCTTTTTTGTGAACTACTCCGACTTATAGAAGTCGGAGCTTCCTGCTTAAATTTATATTTATAAGCTGTTACTTATAGTAACAGCTCTTTTTTATGTTTTGTTAGTTGCAAAAAAAATATAAAAAATATATAATTAAAGTGGTTTGTCGTAGAGAAAAAGACTTTTCTCTCTCTAAATTTATAAGCGGTTACATTTTGTGGCCGCACTTTTTTTTATTTGTTTATGATTTTGTTTATGATATAGAGAGGATTTTTATATGTATTTCACAATAGAGGAATTAAATAATATTCAATTAAATGGTGTTTTTTATGTAGATAAAATATATAGTCAAAATCACGCCCATATGGTACACAAACATGAAAATATTTTAGAGTTATTATATATTTCCAGCGGAGAAGGTAGATATATCGTTGGCAATCGTGGCTATGTTATACGTGAAGGTGATTTAATCATTTGCAATGCAGGCACTTTTCACGGCGAAGCACCATTTCAAAAACATTCTATTGAAACATATTGTATAGCATTATCTGGTGTTAAAGTAAAAGGATTAAATTTAGGTTGTTTAACTAAAGCAGAACAACGACCTGTATTAGTTCTAAAAGATAGGTCTTCTATGATTTATCAATCTATGAAAAATATCTATAATCTCTTTACTGAAACAAAACAAAACTTGCCTATTTGTCGCCAATTTGCTTTAGGTGTTTTATTGATTGTACAAAAATTAATATTTGAACACATTTCTAAAGATAATATATCATCAGAACAAAAAAATGAAAATTTAATTCGAAAAATCACGGAATATTTAAATCACAATTATACGCAACAACTAACATTAAAAAAAATAAGCCAAGAAATGCATATCAGTGAAACTTATTTATCTCATTTATTTAAAAGAGAAACAGGGCTATCACCTATACAATACGTCATTCACTGTCGCATAGGTGAAGCCCAAAGCCTTCTTATGGAAACACAAATACCAATCTATCAAATTGAAGAAAAACTAGGTTTTGGTAGTAGTTGCCATTTAACTACAATGTTCAAAAAATATGTAGGAATTTCACCTCGTGAATATAGAAAACATTTTGTTATTGAAAAAAATAAAAAATTTTAACAAATAAAAATAGCATTTTTATTACTATTTTTATTTCTGTACAATATTTTATAATTTTTTATTAAAAATAATCTTTTTTTCATATATTTTGTATCAATATTTTGCTAACAGATTTATAGATATAAAGGTATAATAATATTAGTGATTGAAAGGTATTCAATCTATAAAATAATATTATATAATATATTTAATATTCAAAATAATTATGTTATTTTTTATAATGCAAAGAAAGGGTGTATTTTTATGTCAGATTTAAGAATTGGTTTAGTTGGTACTGGTATGATTGGTCGTACACATATTGAACGTATCAATAATAAATTACAAGGCGGAAAAGTTATTGCATGTGCTGATGCTAACATTGATTTTTGTAAATCTATTGCCGAAAAATACGGTTTAAAAGCATACGACAAAGGCGAAGATATGATTGCTAGCGATGATATTGATGCTGTTGTTGTTACTACACTTGACCCATTCCATGAAGAATACGTAATGGCTGCTATAAAAGCAGGTAAATATGTTTTCTGTGAAAAACCACTTGCTCCAGAAGCTGATGCATGTAAACGTATCGTTGATGCTGAAATTGCTGGTGGAAAACAACTTGTACAGGTTGGCTTTATGCGTCGTTATGATCCAGGTTATCGCCAATTAAAAGCACTTATTGAATCTGGAAAATATGGTCTTCCTTTAATGCTTCACTGTGCACATCGTAATTATGATGCTCCTGGTTTTACAACTTCCATGCCTGTAGAAAATTCTATGATACATGAAATCGACGTACTTCGTTGGTTACTTGGAGAAGATTATGCAACTGTTGAAGTTGTATTCCCTAAAACCACACGTAATGCAGAAAACGGACTTCGCGATCCGCAGATTATGTATTTAACTACTAAATCTGGTGTACGTATCGATGTAGAATCCTTTGTAAACTGCCGTTATGGCTATGATGTAAAATGTGAAGTTGTTTGTGAAGAAGGTAGCTTGAATCTTCCAGAACCTGCTAACGTAATGGTAAGAACAAGTGATTCCCGTGTTACTCCAATCTGCCATGACTGGTCACAGCGTTTCCCTGAAGCATATAATACAGAATTCCAAGAATGGATTAATGCTTGCAAAGCTGGTCGTGTAGATGGTCCTAGTGCTTGGGATGGCTATGTAGGTCAGGTTACTGCTAAAGCTGCTTCCAAAGCGCGTGATACTCAAACAGTCGTTAATCTCGAATACGATGAAATGCCTGATTTCTATAAAAAATAATAGGAGGGACTAAAATGAAACTTTGTTTTAATACTGATGGTTTAGGATATATGCCGTTTGAACAAATGCTTGATACTTTAGCACAACTTGGCTATGAAGCAGTAGAAATCGCCTGTGGTAACTGGTCAAAAGCACCACATATTAATTTAGATGAAATGCTTGAAAGTGAAACGGCTCGCCAAAACTTCATGGACGCTATAAAAAAACGCGGTTTAACTTTAGAAGCATTAAACTGCTCTGGTAATCAGCTTGCCCCAAATGAAGAAGGTAAACAACATCAAGAAGTAGTAGAAAAAACTTTTAAACTTGCTGGTCTTTTAGGTGTTAAAAAAATTATTATGATGTCCGGTTGTCCTGGTGGTTGTGCTGAAGATAAAACACCAAACTGGATTGTAACAAGTTGGCCACCAATTACAACAAGAATTTTAAATTGGCAATGGGAAGAAGTATTAATTCCTTATTGGAAAAAAACAATTGAACTTGCTAAATCTTATGGTATAGAAAAAATTGCTCTGGAAAATCATGGTTGCCAAATGGTATACAATCCAGAAACACTTATAAAACTTCGTGATGCTGTTGGCGATATGGTTGGTATGAACTTAGACCCTAGCCATTTAATGTGGATGGGTGGCGACCCTATTCAAGCTATTCATAAATTAGGTGCAGACCGCATTTATCATGTTCATGCTAAAGATGTTCGCATTGAACGTAATTACATTGGACCAGATGGCGTTTTAGACACAAAAACCATTGATAAATTTGCTAAAAGAACATGGAACTATGTAGCACTTGGTCATGGTCATGATGTTCGTTGGTGGAAAGAATTCTTATCTGTCCTTAGTATGGAAGGTTATGACGGAGCTATTAGTCAAGAAATGGAAGATTTAACAATGCCAGCACTCACTGGTGTAAAAATCTCTACTGACGTATTAAAAGAAGCAATGCCATGCGATTATGATTAATATATAACGGTTCTATAATAAATGTTGGGGTAAGAAAATTCTATCTATGTTACCCCAACATTTGATAAAAAACCAATAAAAAAAGGTATAACTGTGCTACTAAAAAAGTAGTGTAGTTATACCCAATAAAAATAAATGTCCAATAGCTATAATAAAAAATTAGATTTTATTTGTCAATAATATATTTATTATACAAATTAAATTTGTATTTTACAGAAAATTTATATATAAAAAAAAGATTATTGTTTCCATTATAAATTTAAAGCCTTTTATTTTAAGAAAGGATGAGGATAATGACAACATATTCACAAGAGAGTTTAAGTTATTTAAGAAAAATAATGATAATAGCAACCTTTGGCGGTTTGCTATTCGGTTATGATACAGGTGTAATAAATGGTGCTCTTTCTTATATGTCCGCACCTGACCAGTTGGATTTAACGCCACTACATGAAGGTATGGTTGTAAGTATATTATTACTTGGTTGTGCTGTTGGTTCATTATTCGGTGGTAAATTAGCCGATATACAGGGTAGAAAGAAAAATATTATCATGCTTTCTGTAATATTTTTCGTTGCTGCTTTAGGTTGTAGTACTGCACCTAATTTCCATGTAATGCTCTGCACAAGATTTTTACTTGGCTTAGCTGTTGGTGGATGCTCTGTTACTGTTCCAACCTATTTAGCCGAAGTTTCTTTGCCAGAAAAACGTGGCAGAATGGTTACTCAAAATGAACTTATGATTGTTAGTGGTCAGTTCTTAGCATATATTTTAAATGCTATTATTGCTATCGCTTTAGGAGACGACCCTCATGTATGGCGTTATATGCTTGCAGTTTGCTGTGTACCTGCAATATTTTTATTCTTTGGTATGATACCACTTCCTGAAAGCCCTCGTTGGCTTGTCTCTAAAGGCAGAGTATCTGAAGCTCTTGACGTATTAAAGAAAACTCGTAGTAATGAAGCAGCAGCTATTGCCGAATTAAACGATATACAAGATATCCTTAAAACAAGTACTCAATCCGTTAACTTCCGTGAACTAAATGTTCCATGGGTAAGAAGAATTATCTTCATCGGTATAGGTATCGCTGCATTTTCTCAGCTTACTGGCGTAAACTCTATTATGTACTACGGCACACAAGTATTAAAACAATCTGGTTTTTCCATGCAAGCAGCACTTATTGCTAACACTTTAAATGGCTTAACTTCTGTTTTAGGAACAATCTTTGGTATTTGGCTTTTAACTAAAATTAATAGACGTACTATGCTTTTATCTGGATTTACTGGAACTACACTTGCATTATTTCTATTATCCGTAAGTTCTACGATATTAGAAGGTTCTCCTATTTTCCCTTATATTGTTTTAGTTTTGATGGTTCTATTCCTAGCTTCTATGCAATCATGCATTGGACCAATTTTATGGTTATCCTTAGCTGAAATAATTCCACTTCGTTTTAGAGGTGTCGGTATGGGACTTTGCGTTCTGTTTGACTGGATAGTAAACTTCACTATCGGCTTATTCTTCCCTGTTCTTTTAAGTACTTTAGGCTTGGGCGGAACATTTTGCATCTTTGTGGTTATCGGTATTTTGGCAATTATCTTCACTAAATTCTTCGTACCTGAAACAAGAGGAAAAACACTTGAACAAATTGAAAAAGAATTTAAAAATTATGATAGAAAGACAATTCAAACCGCAGGAAAAATACAATAATCAAATTATGTTAATTCTTTAATGAAAGGAAGATTTATAATGAATACAGAAAAAATTGCATTTGATATCATCTCCCTAGCTGGCGATGCTAAAGCTGAATTACAAAAAGCTTTAAAACTTGCTCATGAAGGTAATTTTGCTGGAATTCAAGATTTGCTTGATAAAGCTTCTGAACAATTACAAGAAGCACACAAATTACAAACACAAGAACTTTTAACTCGTGAAGCTAATGGAGAAAAATTAAGTTTCAATGTATTAGTTTCCCATGCCCAAGATTACTTAATGACTACCTATACTTTAAAAGATGTTACAACAGAAATTATTTCCTTATATAAACTGATAAAAAAATAAATATGTTTGCATGAGAATTTCTCTTTTATTATTGGCGGTTACTATAGTAACCGCTCTTTTTATTCCATTACAATTCCATTATCGTTAAATTTTAAATCCTCATTTATTGTACTCCAACCTTACGGTACAAGCCCTTTTGTTTTATCAAGAGTAATTTTTAGCCTGCGCTATTATTGAAAATGCATAAATACTTACTAAACAAAAACACATTGCCCATTTAAATATTTTCATAAAATCATCTCTTATACTTTTATTTATAAAAATAGCTCATCAAGGTCTAAACTATGATGAGCTATTTGTTATTTATTCTGGTTTTTTAATTACTTCAATGCCACCCATATATGGACGCAATACTTTTGGAATTACAACCGAACCATCTGCTTGTTGATAATTTTCTAATACAGCAGCTACTGTACGACCTACAGCAAGACCAGAACCATTCAATGTATGCACAAATTCTGGTTTAGCTCCTGGACTACGACGGAATTTAATATTAGCTCGGCGTGCTTGATAATCACAAACATTAGAGCAAGAAGAAATTTCACGATACATATTCTGACTAGGAAGCCATACTTCAATATCATAAGTCATAGCAGCAGTAAAACCAATATCACCTGTACAAAGTTTTACAACATGATATGGTATTTCTAAAAGCTGTAATACTTCTTCAGCATCATGTGTCATTTTTTCTAATTCATCAAAAGAAGTTTCTGGTTTAACGAATTTAATCATTTCAACTTTATTGAATTGGTGCTGGCGAATAAGTCCACGTGTATCACGACCAGCACTACCAGCTTCAGCTCTAAAACAAGCTGTATATACACTATAATATTCTGGTAATTTATCACCATCTAAAATTTCATCACGATGGAAATTAGTAGCAGGAACTTCACCAGTTGGAACTAAATAATAATCCATACCTTCTAATTTAAACATATCTTCGGCAAATTTAGGAAGCTGACCTGTGCCAGTCATACTATCTTTATTAGCAATAAACGGAGCAAGCATTTCTGTATAACCCTGTTTATCTACATGCAAATCCATCATAAAGTTAATAAGCGCACGTTCTAAACGAGCACCTAAACCTTTATAGAAAGTAAAACGAGCACCTGTAACTTTAGCGGCTCTTTCTGGATCTAAAATATCAAGGTCTGCCCCAATATCCCAATGAGCTTTTGGTTCAAAATCAAATTTGCGTGGTTCACCCCAACGGCGTACTTCCGGATTATCGCTATCATCTTTACCTACTGGTACAGTTTCATGGCACATATTCGGAATACGAAGTAAAATATCATGCAATTCATCTTGTACTTCACGAAGCTGTTTATCTAATTGGCTAATTTTTTCACCAACTTGACGCATTTCCAAAATTACCGCATCAGCATTTTCTTTATTCTTTTTCATTTCGCTGATTTTTTTAGAAACAGTGTTTTTCTGGCTTTTTAAACTTTCTGTTTCAGCAATAATTTCACGACGTTGTTTTTCAAGCTCCATAAAACGGTCGAGGTTCATCGGATTATTACGTTTTTTCAAATTTTCCAGTACAAGTTCTGGATTATCTCTGACAAATTTTATATCTAGCATTATTTTTACCTGCCTTTAAAAAATTATAACTAAATGCTATTATTATGTAGCATTTTTAATTTTACAACATAATAAACAAAAATAAAAGTTTATCTTATTGTTTATTATTTTTATTAAGTTCATAAAGTAAATTTTGATTGCCATTTATCGGTTTTACATTAGCATATCTAAATAATTGTACAAAAATATCATGTGCTATTGGTGCTGCTATTTGACCACCATAATAATTATCTGCGTCTGGGTCATTAATAACTACTAATACTGTAAATTGAGGATTTTCTACCGGACCGAAACCACAAAACGAAGCAATATAATGCCCTGGCATATATCCACCATGTATCATATCAATTTTTTGTGCTGTTCCTGTCTTACCAGCGATATTATAACCTTCAATAGAAGCTTTAGAACCACCACCTGCTGATACTACTTGTTCTAATACTGATTTAAGCGTTTTATCTACATCAGAATCAATACAACGACGTACTTCTTCTTTTTCCATTTGCTGATAAACACTACCATCAGCATTATAAATAGCTTTTACAATATGCGGTTTTAAAAGAACACCATCATTTGCTATTGCTGACATTGCTGTAACCATTTGAAGTGGCGTTACTGCAATACTTTGACCGATTGCTGAAGTCGCTACATCAGACGCTACCATATCTTTAGGGTCAAATAAAATACCTGACTCTTCACCTGGAAGTTCTATACCTGTTCTTTCACCAAAACCGAATTTACGAGCATAATTCATCAATCGTTCTCCACCTAGTTTTAAACCCAATTCAGCAAAACCAGTATTGATAGAATTTTTTACTACATCCAAAAATGTAACTGTACCAAAACTATCATCTGTCCAGTTCTTAATAACTCTACCTGAAACTTCAATTTGTCCTGGGTCAACAAATATATCATTTGGAGAAACAATCTTCTCTTGAAATCCAGCCGCCGCTACAATAGATTTAAATGTAGAACCTGGTTCATAAATATCAGACACTGCTTTATTTTTCCATATTTCAGGGTCATATTTATAAAAATGATTTGGGTCATACGACGGGCGCATTGCCATTGCCAAAATATCACCATTTTGCGGATTCATAACAACTGCTGTAACAGATTGCGCACCATGTTCAATCAAAGCTTTATCAAGCGCTTTTTCCACAATAAATTGATACTGAGCATTAATTGTCAATTGAATGTTTTTACAATTAGCATCAACAGGCGAATTCGTCATAAAAACCGAATCCAAAATAGGTCTAGCCAACGCATCTGTAAAAATAGAGACTTCCTGTTCTTCACCCTTTATCATGCTATCAAATTGATGTTCTATACCATCAAGCCCTTTATCATCTGTACCAACGAAGCCAAGTACATTTGCCGCCAACATATCATTTGGATAATAGCGTTTACTTTCTTGGCGAAAACCAAGACATGCTTCATATTCCGGCTTTTGCTTCATCAAATCTTTTACAGCCTTTGTCATTTCTAGTTCCATTTGTCTTTTAAGCCAAACAAAACCACCACCCCGCCCAATACGTTCTAAGATTTCTTCCTTACTCATATCAATAAGTGGCGCTAAATCTGTTGCTACTTGCTCTGGATTTTCTGTATGGCTCGGGTCGACAAATAATGAACTTACCATCGTACTTATTGCCATTTCCTTCATATTGGCATCATAAATTGTGCCACGTGGCACATGAAGAACACTCTCATCTTGTACTTGCCATTTCAATCTTGTTGCCATTTGCTCGCCTTCAACAAGTTGCACCCAACCATAACGACCGATTAATACTAAAATTGCACCGATTATAACAAAAAACAACTTTATTATATTGTTTTGAACTTTATTTTTTTCCTTTTGTACTTTCAAGACAAAATTTTTCTCCTTATTATCAATATATTATTTTTTTATTATAACAAAATTTTCTCGAAAATACATTTGCTATTTTGTGGTAAAATACATATATACCATAATTAGAGGTGATATCATGAAAATCATTCAAACAAAAAATGCTCCAGCTGCTGTTGGTCCTTATTCTCAAGCTGTAGAAATCGACAATCTTGTATTTGCTTCTGGTCAAATTGCCCTCAATCCTGCAACAGGTGAAATGGCTGAAGGCATTGAAGCACAAGCTCATCAAGCTTTAAAAAATGCTCAAGCTGTAATTGAAGCTTCTGGTGCAAAATGGGAAAATGTAATAAAAACAACTGTTTTCATCACTAATATTGATGATTTCGGCAAAGTAAACGAAATTTATGCAACATATTTCAAACAGCCTTATCCAGCTCGTTCTTGCGTAGAAGTAAGCAAATTACCAAAAGGCGCATTAATCGAAGTTGAAGTAATCGCTACAAAATAAACATTAAAACTAAAATAATAAAAAGGTTGAATGTCTTTCAGTTTAAACACTCAACCTTTTTTATTTTCATCTAAATTAACAGATTTTTTTTCGCCTATTTCAATAGCTTTTTGATAATATAATTCTTTTTGCTTTAAGATAATATCATATCTTTGTTTAAGAATATTATCACCTTCCCGACAAAGTTTCAAATACTTTTTAATCTTATGTATACTCATTTCCGTATTTTTTAGACAATTTATCATTTTTACTGTTTTACTGTCAAAAAATCTTCATCTTTAAATATACGCCTGCCGTTTTTGCGCTCAATATCTAAAAGCAATTCTTCTTTTTCTGTAGTTAGTATTAGACTACATCTTATAGTACACTATAAGTCAATATCTATTTTCAAATACTTTTACTATCTTTTAACTGCTCAAGTAATGCTCTGCAACCTTTATTTATATCCAAGTACGTTTCATCAAAATTGCCAGTATACCAAGGGTCTTTCACATCACGATTTTCACCAACAAAAGACATCATTTTATATACTTTATGCTCAGTATCTTCACCAATTATATATTTTAAATTGTATAAATTATTATTATCCATCACGATAATATAATCATACATATCATAATCAGCCTTTGTCATTTGAATAGCTCTTCTTTTCGTATAAGGTATGCCCATTTCACGCAATTTTGCTTTTGTACCATAGTGAATATCACTGCCTATTTCCTCACGGCTTGTAGCTGATGAATTGATGATAAATTTATCCGCCAAACCCGTTTTTCGCACTAAATCCTTCATCACAAATTCAGCCATTGTTGAACGGCAGATATTACCATGGCATACAAACATAATTTTTACCAAAATACTTCATCTCCTTATAAATTTATATTACTTTACGCTTCATTAGCCAATATATATATTCTGTTTTTTCGTTCTCCTTCTTCTAATAATAAGCCTTCATTTACCATCTCTTTTAAAAATCGTTTAGTGGTTGACTATGCTAAATTCAAAATTTCCCTTGCTTCACTATTGATATACTTCCATTTTCCCTCATATATTCAATAATTAAATTTTCTCTATCAATTTTTCTTTTTGTTTATTTATTTTTATCGGCTTTTCTATATGATAGATTGTATAATGAAGCCAGATTCCTCCTGCTTTTGGCAATTCTCTATTCATTTTTCTCCTTATTAACCTTCATTATACGCACGAACTATCAATTCTTTTGCCTTCTTAAAATCATTAGCATTTTTTATGATAACTTGCAAATCACCTGTTCCATAATGTCCAATATTTTTTACATTTCTAGTGAACCCTTCTTCTAAATTTATCGTTTCTGGATTAAGTTTTAAATACAATACAATTTTTTTATTAAAAACCTCAATACAAATTATATTTTGTACTTTTTTATATGCTAAATAAAACTTTAGCTGATTAACGACAATATCATCGCCTAATGACTCAATATAATTACAGATATTCTCATAAAGGATTTTTTTATCTTGTGGTATACTCTTTAACTTCTCTTCATGAGTCTTTTCGTAAGTCTTTTGAGTATTCTTCTTTTTATCATCTTTTCCTTCTATTAGGTTTTTATCAATAGATTTTATTGTTGGCACATTAAGATGTTCAAATAAAATCAACTCATCTTCATATTTTCGATATTTAACCAATTTGATATTGCGTTGCATCTGATTAACTGCATGAATATCGTATTTTGTAAAATCATTTGCTATACATATTACACATGGAGCAGACCAATCAATGGCATTTGCTACTTTTGTCCCCATTTTTTCAATCACTAACAATTTAAAATCAGCTTTATGGTCTAAAAGCCAATCTAAATAAAATAAACCTTGATTTATAACATTCTCATTACTACTTCGTTTATATTCAAAAATAACAGGACAATTATTTTCATCAATACCGATACTATCCATACGACCATTAGTAATAACATATTCACTTTTTAAAAATCGTACACCAAAAAAGGTTTCCATATTTTTCTCAATCAAAGTTTGTAGTTCTTTTTCCAATAATACTTCTGATGATACTATCTGTTTTATATCACCTTTTATTTTAAATAACTTTATTTCTGACATTTTTCCCTCGTTACACTATATTTTTTGCTAACTAAAAGTAAGCCTCGATAATAAAACATTTTCAAATCATCACTAATGATAAACGGTACGATATAATTGTTTTATTTTTTCACTTACTTGTGCAGGTTCTGCCGTCTTTTTCTCGCCAACTTTACTTGGCAATTTCTTATATTCACCAACAGCAAACCAATCTTTCCTACTATCACTAGTCTCTGTTTTTAAAACTTTATGCAAATGTTTAATAAAAGTTCCAAAAATATATCGTGTTTGTTCATATGTTAATAAACTTCCGTAAAATAGCCAATAAACAATTTGCACTTTTTTTACTACGCTTTTTTCGCAATGGTCTTTGAGCCGTTTCTGGTATATTCCATATCTTTCCAGTCAAAAAGCTCCCAATATCTAACCTTCAGCACAATAATTTCGCACTGTTTTCTCTGAAAGTTGCCATTTTCTAGCTATCTCTGCTACTGAGTAATATTTCACAATCTCACCTTCAATCTATTTTTTATTTTATGCCGTTATCAGCAAGTTATCAATTAAAAAAAGCCGTTTATTTTCAATTTTAATTTGCCGATAAAAGATAAAAAATAGCAGATACTTTTCATACCTGCTATTTATCACTATATTTAAATGTTTTCTAAGTTTTTCTGTTTTGTTTCTACGCCTAAGCTAAATACTGCAATGGCAATAATTACAAATACAGTAGCAAACATATAAAATACTGTGTGCATATCACTACCAGCTTCAAGCATGATACCTACAACAAATGGTGCTGCCATACCACCGATACGACCAACACCTGCTGCCCAACCACTACCCATTGCACGAATAGCTGTTGGATAAAGTTCTGGTGTATAAGTATATACAACGCCCCAAGCACCAAGATTGAAAAAAGACATTACACAGCCCCAGATGATAATCATCTGAACAGTATCTGATTGACCAAAGAAATAACTTGCTACACCACTCATACATAAGAAAATTGATAAAGTGTATTTTCTACCAATTTTATCAACTAACCAAGCTGCACAGAAATAACCTGGAAGCTGAGCGAAGGTGATTAAAAGTACATATTCAAAAGTTTTTACAAAAGCAAAACCTTGCTGATAAACAATCGCTGGAAGCCATGTAAAAATACCATAATAACTATAAACAATACCGAACCATACAATCCAAAGCATGATAGTTCTAGCTAAATATTTTTTCGACCATAAATCTTTTAAACGAGGTTTTTCAACTTTAATTTCTTCTGGTTTTATAGTTAAATCACCAGTATATTTAACACCTAATTTATTTTCTAAATCGCTTACAATTTTTTGAGCTTCTGCTACTTTACCTTTAGATAAAAGATAACGTACTGATTCTGGCATATGTAAACGAATGAAAAATACATAAATCGCAGGAAGAGCACCAATAATAAACGCATAATGCCAACCATAAACTGGAATAAACATATATGCAATGCAAGCAGCACAAATCCAACCTATACCCCAAAAGCTTTCTAATAAAACGATAAATCTACCGCGTAAATTAGTCGGCGCATATTCAGACATGAGTGTTGCTGCAACAGGAAGCTCGCCACCTAAACCAAAACCCACAAAGAAACGGAATAATAATAATGATTCATAACTCCATGATATAGCACAAAGACCTGTAGCTATACTATACATGATAACAGTTGCCGAAAAGACTGTCTTTCGACCGAAACGGTCAGCAATCGAGCCAGCAATAACCGCACCAATAGCCATACCAACAAGACCGATAGAGCCAATAGCACCCATTTGAGTTGCTATAAGTCCCCATTCTTTACCAAGTACGGGCAAAACAAAACCGATAATACCTGTATCCATGGCATCGAATAACCAGCCAAGACCTGTTATAAATAATAACTTATAATGAAAACTACCTACCGGCAACGCTTCTAATCGTTGCAATAACATGTTAAATCTCTCCTTTATAACTATATATACTATTGTCATGACAATAAAATTTACACCTATTGTAATACAATAAAAAAATTTTTACAATTATTTTTTTCAAAAACTTTTAACAAAACTTCTAAGTATTATTCCACTAATCTCGACTGAACTGCTATAATATTTTTAAAATAAATTATACAGAGGATTTTATTATGTTAGAATTTATCATCGGTCGAGCTGGCACAGGTAAAACAACTTATTGCCTTGACATGATTGAACAAAAATTACGTCAAGCCCCACAAGGTACACCACTTGTCATGCTACTACCTGACCATATGACTTTTGCTATTGAACGACAATTAGCTTTTAAACTACAAGATGTAGGTGGTTTTTCTCGAGCTTATATACTTGGCATAAGCCGTCTTGCTTATCAAATTTTAATGCGTTGCGGTGGTGCTATTTGCCCTCATCTCTCGGAAATAGGTAAACAACTTTTACTATCACGTGTTTTAAATAGACAAAAATTATCCATCCTTGCTAAAGCTGCACAACAACAACATTTCACTTCATCCATTGCTAATATCATTGAAGAGTTTAAAACCGCCAACATAACTTCTAGTGAATTAAAAGCTGTCGCTTCTATTGTTGAAAATGAAACATTACAACAAAAATTACTGGATTTATCTTCCATTTATGATGGACTAAACAAACAAACAGAAGGTCGCTATCATGATACAGAAGACATTATGAGCCTTGCCATAGCTAAATTAGATAATTGTACTTGGTTAAAAAATGCTGAAATATGGATTGATGGCTTCGATGCCTTTAATCCACAGCATTATCTAATCATGGAAAAGCTTTTAAAATTAGCAAGTAATATTCATCTTACTATTTGCATTGATAATTTAAACAGCATTGAACATGAAGCACAAATGGCATTATTTCATCGTCAATATCTTATTTATCAACAAGTTAGTAAAATTGCTCATAAATTAGACACTCCTATTAAAGTAACTACTTTGAATGAAAATCATCGTTATAAACAAAAAGATTTAGCTTTTATTGAACAACAATTATTTAAATTTCCCTTAAATAGCAAAGATTATACAGGTGGATTATTTATTGTAGAAACGGCTAATCGTCGCTTAGAATGTGAAGCTGTAGCTTCAGATATTTTGAGATTGTGCCGTGAAAATAATTATCGCCATCATGAAATCGGTATTTTATTGCGTGCTGAAGATGAATATGCTGATTTATTAAAAGCTGTTCTTTCTGATTATGAAATTCCTTATTTTAGTGATAGTAAACGCCAATCAGCTCATCATCCCTTAGCAGAATTAATTCGTTCTAGCCTTGAAGCTGTACACACTTGGCAATATGAACCATTATTTCGTGCTTTTAAAACAGATTTTTTCGCTGTTTCTCGTTCTGAAATTGACATATTAGAAAATTATGTACTATCTTTTGGTATTCGCGGTGCAAATCGCTGGCTTTCGGAAGATGATTGGCAATACACACATATTCATCAGATTGATTCTTTGACAATAGATGAAGACGAAAAACAAAATCTTATAGCTATCAATAATACACGCCGTATATTAATAACTCCTTTAAAAGATTTTTATACTAAAATTACACAAGCTGAAACAGTAGAAGAATATACTCGTGCCTTATATGATTTTCTTGTACAAATGCAAGTGCCCGAAAAACTTATGCAATGGCAAGATAATGAACAAAAAGATATGGCACTAGCTAAAGAACATCAGCAGATATGGAATAATATCATCGAATTATTCGACCAAATGGTACAAACTTGTGGCAATGATTATATTTCACTGCAAAATTATGAACGATTAATAAATGATGGATTAGATAGTATAAAAATTGCTCTTATTCCACCAGGTTATGACTATGTAACGATTGCACCATTTGAACACAATACACTAAATAATAAAAAAGCTATTTATATTCTCGGTGCTAATGAAAAAATCATGCCCCGTCATATAAAAAATGAAGGATTATTAACTGATGCCGAACGTCTTATTATGGCAAATCAAGGACTTAATATTTCTAGTGGTGTAAGTGAAGATAACTTTGCTGAACGATATTTACTTTATAAAGGATTCAGTCTTGCTACTGATTATTTGTGGGTATCATATGCTCTTGCAGATAGTGAAGGAGCAGGGCTTAATAAATCTATTTTAATTACAAATCTGCATCAAATTCTACCTAAAGCTAAATTTACATCAATTCCATTAGAAACAATACAACAAGATAACATTCTACAAGTAACAACAAAACGACGTAGCCTTACTAATTTCACTTGTGCCTTACGTAAGTTGCGTGAAACTGGTCAAATGGAAGAATTTTGGTACGATGTTTATAATTATCTTCTCCACCAAAAAGACATTCCTCTTACAGTAGCTATTTCAGGTATATTCGCTCAAGCTCCAAAAGAAGTATTACCTTCTACACTTGCAACTAAGTTATACACAAAACATAAAACTTTAAAAGGCAGTGTAACTCGTTTTGAAGAGTTTTTTAACTGCCCGTTCAAACATTTTATACATTATGCTTTAAATTTACAAGAACGAAAAGAATTTAGTTTCACTTCACCTGATTTAGGAATACTCCTTCATGCTATCATGCATCAATTTGGCAATATCTTAGCTCAACAAAATCGCAGTTGGCAATCGGTATCTTCACAAGAATGTGAACAAATCTGTGATAAAATCATTGCAACAATTGCTCCCAAATTACAAAATGAAATTCTTTTAAGTACCAACCGTTATAAACATTTATTAAAACGTATTCGTGAATTATCCATATTATCCTTAACACGTTTAATTGAATTTGCCAAACACAGTGAATTTAAACCACGTGCTTTAGAACAAAGTTTTGGTTTAAATAGCTCAATGCCACCACTTATTTTTGATGATGATAATGGGCATAAGATAGAAATCACAGGACAAATTGACCGTATTGATATCACAGATAATTATTATCTCGTCATTGATTATAAATCTGGTAATGCTTTTATTAATCTCTTACAAGTTTATTATGGATTGAATTTACAACTTTTAACATATCTCCTTGTGGCAAAAAATGCTACTGCAATGCTTCTTGGTGATGATACTGCCATTCCTGCTGGTATATTATATTGCTTTTTAAAAACACCGCTTATTACCAGTAAAACAAAATTATCTGATGAACAACTTCGTCTGGAAATAGATAAAAAATTAAAAATGCCTGGTTGGGTTCTTGCTGACCCTGAAATTATAAAAAAAATTGATGACTCCCTTAACTTTATTAAGGTTCATCTAAATAAAAATCAAGATAGCATTTCATCGCTAAGTCGTCCTTATGTAAAAACAAAAGAAGAATTTGTTTGTCTTTTAAATCATATTGAAACTATGCTAAAAGATGCTGGAAAAAGAATTTTACAAGGAGAAATGACTATTTTTCCATATAAAACAAAAGATAAAACAGCTTGTACCTATTGCCCATATATTGCTATATGTCGCTTTGATAAAGCCATTACGGGTTATAATTATAATGAATTAAACGATATTGATGATGATACAATCATGGAAAAATTGCGTGAGAAAGAAGGGATTTCATGCCTTGGTCAAAACAACAAGAACGAGCTATAAACACTTATCATAAAAATATTTTAGTAGCTGCTGCTGCTGGTTCAGGTAAAACTTCTGTATTAGTAGAACGTGTAATTTCACATATAATCAACAAAAATTGTGATATAAACGAAATACTTGTTGTCACTTTTACCAATGCCGCCGCTAGTGAAATGCGTGAACGAATTGCTCAAGCAATTTCCGAGCGATTACCTGATAAAGAAAAAGAACGCCAACTTATACTTTTAAATGCCGCTTCTATTTCTACCTTACATTCATTTTGTCAAAATATCATTCGACAAAATTTTCATCAAATAGATTTAGACCCTAAATTTCGCTTAGCTACACCGCAAGAAATTGACCTTTTAAAATTAGATGTACTTGATAAATTATTTGAAGAAAAATATAACGATGTAAATAACGATATGTTTTTAGAATTTACGGATACGTATGGTAATGAACGTGGCGATGATAATATTTACAACATTATTTTTAAACTATATGAATACGCCCAAAGCCAGCCTTTTCCTGAAAAATGGTTGCAATCTTTGCCAAATTATTTTCATATTCCCCGTAAAATAGATGATTGCCCATGGCTAAAAATTATAAAAGACACTGTTATTAATCAACTTCAGCTCGCATTAAATAATCTGCAAATCATGCAAAAATCAGCTACAGATTTAAATATTGAATATTGTTCAAAAACAGTAGTTAAAGATATGGATTTAATTGATGATTTATTATCATTAGCACAAGCCGATTTTACTAAACTTTATTTTGCTATAAACAATGTAAATTTTTCTGTAATGCGAGCTACCAAAGGCACAGATGAACAAATAAAAGAACAATTTAAATCTATGCGTGATGAGGTAAAAAAAATTATTACTAATTTAAAAGAAAATTATTTCTCACAAACCTTAGATGAAACACTTGCTGATTTGCCCAAATTAAAAAGACAAGCTGAAATTCTTTGTCAAATAACACTCGATTTTAACAATGCTTTTAATCAAACCAAAGCAGAACGAACAATTATTGATTTCAATGATTTAGAGCATTTAACTTTAAAAATTTTAGCTACAGAAAACTCCACCGATAACAATCTCATTCCTACAAATACAGCTATTGCCCTTCAACAAAAATACAAAGAAATCATGGTTGATGAATACCAAGATACAAATGGTGTTCAAGAAGCTATTTTAAAACTAATTGCCTCGCCATCTGTACCTAATTTATTTCTTGTTGGCGATGTGAAACAAAGCATTTATAAATTTCGCCTAGCAGAACCAGAATTATTTCTTGAAAAATATAATACGTATCCTAAACTTTCAGATTGTGAACGCATTGATTTATCACAAAACTTTCGTAGTCGTAAAGAAATTTTAGATGGAGTAAATTTTATTTTTTCTCAAATTATGACAGAAAAAGCTAGTGAACTAAATTATGGCGAAGCAGAAAGCCTACATTGTGGCTTTTCTTATCCTGAAAATAATAAATCACTTCGTTCACCTATAGAAATAGCACTATTTTCTAAAGAGAATACTAATATGAACACGACTAATTCAACAGATGATGATTTACAAGGATTTGAAAAAGAAGCCGTTTATATTGTTGAACGTCTTAAAGAATTAAAACAAAACAATTATCTTGTTTTCGATAAAAACACCAAAAATTATCGTCCTTTAAAATGGCGTGATATCGTAATTTTATTGCGTTCTGTTCAAGATAAAGCAAAAATTCTTGTAGAAAAATTGCGTGATGCCGATATTCCTGTTTATGCTAGTATTGAAACAGGCTATTTTCAAGAAACAGAAGTTCGTATTATGATATCTCTTTTACAAATTATTGATAATCCAGAACAAGATATACCATTAATAGCCGTTTTATATTCACCAATTATAAATTTAAATGCCGAAGAATTATCTCGAATTCGTTTAGTTGCACCACAGGGAAATATGTATAAAGCCTTAACCTTAGCCATTCAAGAAAATAGCCGTTTAAAACAAAAATTAAAACAAAAAATCACCAAATTCCTTGAGCAATTAAATAATTGGCGAAACTATGCCCGCTGTCATAGTGTACCAGAACTTATCTGGCTACTTTTAAATGAAACAGGCTATTACGATTATGTCGGCGGTTTACCTGAAGGTATGGTACGCCAAGCCAATTTACGTGCTCTTTATGATAGAGCTTTTAGCTATGAACAGACTTCATTTCGTGGATTATTTCGTTTTTTACGCTTTATTAAAAAAATGCAAAATATGGGAAATGACCTCGCCGTAGCTAGAAGTCTCGGTGAAAGCGAAGATGTAGTACGCATAATGAGTATTCATAAAAGCAAAGGGCTAGAATTTCCTGTAGTTATTTTAGCAGATATTGGTAAACAATTTAATTTAACAGATACCAAAAATCCTGTATTATTTCATAAAAAATTAGGGCTTGGCTTGTACTTAAATGATGTTAAACATCATGTACGCTATCAAACTTTATCACGTCAAGCTATCGTTCAACAAATTATTCGAGAAAATAAAGCCGAAGAAATGCGTGTATTATATGTCGCTATGACTCGTGCTCGTGAAAAATTAATTATGACAGGTTCAACGCGAGATTTTACTAAATTTAGCACTTATTGCACAAAACAAACAAATTCTTCTGACCTCACTTTACCTGAATATATTATTACAGGTGCAAAATCATATCTTGATTGGATTGGACCAGCGCTTGCACGTCATACAGATGGATTTCCTCTACGCCAAACTCAAGATAATTTTACTCATTTATTAAAAGATAATTCTGTTTGGCAAATATCTTTCATCGATAAAATTAATAATTCGCCAAAACAAATTAATACTACTGAAGCTAATATCATATTAAATACCGTAAAAAAACTAAATCCATTGCCACCAACAAATAATAAAGAATGGATAAAGCAACGCTTAAATTGGAGCTATCCATATCAAGAAGCGCTCACAATTCCCACCAAACTTTCTGTTACTGAAATTAAAGAACGGTTTAATTTAGGTGAAGATGATTACACAACACATTATTATGAAGAATTTAGTTTTCATCGTCCACAATTTATACAAAAACATACCACTATGACAGCCACAGAATACGGCTCTCTTATACACACCGTTATGCAACATCTTGATTTTTTTAGTGATTTAAGCGATAAGGGTATTTTAAATCAATTATATGATATGGCAGATGAAGAAATTATCGCTAAAGAACATGTGCATAAAATCTATCGTAAAAATATCCGCAATTTTTTATTTAATCCCCTTAAAACTAATACTAAACCTGTAATAGAAAGACTTCGTCATGCTAAATCAATTCAAAGAGAATTAGCTTTTAACCGTATGATAAAAGCTAAAAAATTACTTTATACAAAAGCTAATGATAGCGATATAATTTTTGTACAAGGTGTTGTTGATTTATTGATCGAAGAAGACGATGGTTTGATTTTAATTGATTATAAAACAGATAAGAGTGATGAAACGGACATTTATAAAAAATATGCTATTCAAATAGAACTTTATGCCCAAGCTATAACTCAAATTTTACAAAAACCTATAAAGGAAAAATATCTTTATCTTTTTCATGATGACAAATCTATAAGTATGGACTAAAAAAAATAAAGCCACTTTTATAAAAAATAAAGTGGCTTATTTATTAGTTTGCCTTATTTTTCTAAGTTTTAAAGGTGTTGTGCCGAAACGTTTATTAAACATACGTCTAAATAATTGATAATTTATAAAACCATGCTGTTCTAAAATCTCATAGATTGGTTTGTTTGTGTTGATTATATCTTGATAAATATAAGACAGCCTCAACTCATTTTGATATTCTAAAAAAGTTACACCCATATATTTTTTGAAAAATCGACAAAAATAATCCGGACGAAATAATACAACATCAGATATTTCTTTTAATGAAATAGCGTGTTTATAATTTTGTGCTATATACTGTAATATCGTATCCATTTTTTCAATATTCTTCCATTGTTTTTTTAACTGTATATCTAAAACTTTCTCACTAAAATTATTATATAAGAAAAAAATCAAATCAAATAATATACTATTAAATTTTAAAATATAACCTTTTTCTTTATTATCATTGACTTTTTTCATGGCTAAAATCAAATTTTTTATTCTCTCTAATTTTAAAATATTCTTCTCTTCATTATTTATCACAAATCTTATATGCTGTATCTCTGGAATAAATACTTTTATAAAATCTATGGGTATTTGCAATAAAATATACTTACTTATTCCTTTTGGTCTTTCTGCATGAATTATATTAGAATTTATCAAAATCAATTTACCCGGTTCACCCTCATAAACATTACCATCAATATAAGAAACCAATTTCCCATCTAGAATATATTTTATCTCTATCGAACGATGCCAATGATTAGCTGTATGCAAACCATTAGCTGTAAAAATACAAAAACGCACATTCGTAAGTAAAGAAGGTAATACTTTTTCATGATAAATATCATTTTTTGGCATAATATTCACCTATCCTTTTCTGATTATTTAAAAAAGTAAAAATCCACCTATTTTTTAACAATATTTATACTAAAAATAAAGTTACCAATACTTTATCATAATAACTGTAGACAGAATACAAACTAGTAAATAATGTAAATAATGTAATTAATGTAATTATTATTAACATTAAATCTTTTACTTTTTATAATATCATTTTATACTAATTCAATCAACTAATCAAAACTCTTATTAAAAAAATTTATGGAAGGTGGGAAATGTATTGACTTTTAAATATGCTATTTCTACTGCAGAAGAAGCTCCACTATCAGCACCAATTTTACTAACTGGCAGTATAAGCGATAATTTAATTACTGCTAATAAACTTGGTTATAATGCCATTGAAATCCATACTCGTCCTGACGAAAAAATTGATTTCAATTCGGTAAGAGATACTATGGCAACATATAATGTTCGAATATCTGCCATAATTACAGGAAGATTAAATACTGAAGGATTCTGCAGTCTTATTGATGACAGACCATATGTCATGCAGGCTGCAATGCAAGGAATGTATCAATATATTGATATCGCCGAAAAACTTAACAGTGATATTGTTCTTGGTTGGGTTAAAGGAAATGTTCCAGCAGGTAAAAATAGAGATAAATATTTAGAAAGATTGGCTACAAATTTAGATGTACTTGCCAATTATGCTGGAGAACGTAATGTTAAAATCCATGCTGAAGTTATTAATCGATATGAAGTAAATATCTTTACAACTGGCAAGGAAACAATGGACTTTATCAAAAACTGGTGTCTTGATAACGTATATGTTCATTTGGATACGTTTCATATGAATATTGAAGAAACAAATATGTTAGAAACAATACGTTATTGTAAAGATAAATTAGGTTATTTTCATGTTGCCGACAATACACGGTCCTATCCAGGCAGTGGGCAACTTCCTTTCCCTGCTATTTTAAAAACTTTGCAAGATATTAATTATGATGGATATTTATCTGTAGAGTGCTTACCAGGAAATAATCGTGAACAAACAGCATTATCCGCACTCAAATACTTAAAATCCATAGAATAGTTTATTATTTTTGACATATAATTTTTATATTTTTATTTATCATATTTTTCATAATATTAATTTTTATTTATATCTAAGGAGGAAATAATCATGTCAAAATGGCAAATCCCTGCAAAAGGTGGAAATATGGAAGCAGCAAACGGTATTTATTATCAAAATATGACTAATAAAGAAGTTGCTGAAAGATTAAAGAAAAATGATGTTATTTTAATTCCTGTAGGCTCTACAGAAAATCATGGTCCATCTGCTCCGTATGGTGAAGATACTTACCTTGATACTCGTTTATGTGAACAGGTTGCTATGGCAACTGGCTGTACTGTAGCTCAACCAATTTGGTATGGTTCTCATCCATATCATCATCTTGGACAAAAAGGTACTATTATGATACCAGAAAAAATCTTAGCAGATTATCTTGCTTATGTATTTGCTGGCTTCTGGAATACTGGTTTCCGTAAAATGATTGTTGTAAATGGACATGGTCAAGATTATGTAATTCCTCTGGCTATTCATACTTTTGGTAAAAAATGGCAAGTTCCTGGAATTATCTTATACTGCCATTTCTGGAATGCTGCTAAAGAACAGCTTGATACAAAAGAAAATGGTGGCCCTTATGATACACCATTTGTTCATGCTGACGAAGTTGAACAATCTTGGTCTCTTGCACTTTTCCCTGAATTATGCAAACAAGAATATGCTGTAAAAACCAGTGCTGCACCACTTCTCCCTCCTGGACATATTAATAACTCTGCTGAACGTGGCACTGGTCCAATTAAATGGTATAACGCTTTTGGTTCTTGTGCTATGGAATGTATTGCTCAGCCAGAAGGTGTTATTGGTGATGCTAGCTTAGCAGATGCTGAAAAAGCTCGTCCTGGTGTAGAACGTACTCTTGATTATCTTGAAAAACTCGTTAATGATATCTTAGAAAAATATCCAGCTGGTACATTACCTCCAATCGAAAAAATGACACAACGCAGTCGTGAAGATATTGAAGCTGTTATTAAAGGACCAAACGAACCAGGCGGTCGTCATATCTATACTCTTGAATATTAATAAATCGGCTTCGGTGATAGTTTTGTCATAAAAATCTTATCACCGAAGCATAAATATAAATTAAAAGTAAATATATATAATCATAGAAAAGAAGGGATTTTATCATGAAATGTAAACAAGCTTTTATGTACGGACCATTTGATTTAAGAATAGAAGAAGTTGAACTTCCACCACTTAAAGACAATCAAGTTTTAATAAAATTAAAAGCATGTGGTATTTGTGGCTCTGACGTAGAATGTTTTGAAGGTAAATCTGCTGAAGGTCGTTATGATATAGCTCCGTATACTCCTGGTCATGAATGGGCAGGTCAAGTAGCTGAAATTGGTAGCTCTGTTACTTCATTAAAACCTGGTGATAAAGTTGTTGGCGATTGCGTTTTACCTTGTTTCCAATGTGCTAACTGTAAAGATGGAAAAATGCCATCTGCTTGCCTCAATATGCGTGAAGTAGGCTTCCGTCCAGATTCCCCTGGTGGCTTCGGCGAATATATGATTTTAGAAGAAGCTTATACTCATAAAATTCCAGATGATTGGGATTATGAACTTGGCGCTTGGGTAGAAACATTCAATGTTGGTTATTGGGGCGTATGGGGCAACGGTTGCTGTCCAGATGCTTCTGATGATGTAGCAATTATCGGTGGTGGTCCTATCGGTTTAACAGCATCTATGGTATGTAAAACAGCAAATGCTCATGTTATTGTTATTGACCCACTTGAAGAACGTCGTAAAAATGCACTTAACTATGGTGCTGATGATGTCGTTGACCCTACTACTGGTGACTTGGAACAAAAAATTAAAGATTTAACTAATGGTCGTGGTGCATCTGTTGTTATTGAATGTTCTGGTAACGATGCAGGTATTGCATCCTTATTTGATATCGCTGGACACAGCGCACGTGTTGGTGTCGTAGGACATTCTATTGGTAGAAAAGTTCCAGTTGAAATCGGCAAAACTATCTGGAAAACATTGCATATAGCAGGTAGCGGTGGTACTAATCACTGGTTCCCTCGCACAATCCGTTTCATGAGCCAAATTAAAGATAAATATGATTTCGCAGCACTTAATACGCACCACTTCAATTTCCGTGATTTAGATAAAGCAATGGATATGGCTTGCAATCACAAAGATATAGCTCGTAAGGTTATGCTTACATTTGATGATTGATTTTATTATACATTAACTTATAAATAAATAAGTCGGTTCTAAAAAGTACCGACTTATTTATTTAATCAAAACTTACCTCATAAATAATACCCTTTATATAATTAATAAAACTTTACCCTCTTCATTATATACGTAATTATTTTATAAACTATTGTAAGCTAATTTTTACTAATATAACAAATATTTTATTTATTTTTATATTGCATATCGAATTTAGGAGGAATATATCATGCGAGCATTTTATGTAGAAGCTGAATATGCACCAAAACCTGGTTATATTTTATCTGAACGTGAAAAAACTACAGGTAGAGCTCTTCGTGGCAACCAAATTTGGAAAAATATTCATGGTTCCGTTGTCGATCGTCCAGAACCTATTTGTGGCGATAATCAAGTTAAAATTAAAGTTGGTGCAGCTGGAATTTGTGGTACTGACCAACATTTATTAAAAAAAGATGCCGATGGCTATTCTATGTATGATGGACATAGTAAATATCCAATTATTACTGGTCATGAATTTGCCGGTGAAATAGTAGAAGTCGGCAAAAATGTAAAAAAACTTAAAGTCGGTGATTTAGTATCTGTAGAATCCATGCATTGGTGTGGTGAATGCGATGCTTGTCGTCGTGGTATGTTCAATCAATGTAAAGATTTAGAAGAACCAGGCCTTACTTATGATGGCGGTTTTGCTGAATATGTTACAGTTCATGCTAAATATTGTTATCCATTAAACGCTATTATGGATTATTATGGCGGTGACAAAATGACCGCTATGGAACTTGGTGCCATGATTGAACCGACAGGTGTTGCTTATAATGGTTTATTCGTTCGTGGTGGTGGTGTTCGTCCAGGCGGACATGTAGTTATATTTGGTGCTGGTCCTATTGGTCTTGCTGCTATTTCGCTTATGCGTACTGCTGGAGCTGCAAAATTAATCGCTATTGAAAGCATTCCTGAACGTGTAGAACTTGCTAAAAAATGTGGTGCAGATTATGTACTTGACCCAACTTCATTTAAAACACCTGATGATGAAGCCGCAGCTATTTTGGATATTACAGGTCCTGCTGGTGTATCACTATTTGCTGAATGTGCCGGAGCAACAAAATACACTTATCCTGTAATGGCTAAATGTTTAGCTATTGGTGGTAAAACAATTCAAATTGGTCATACTGTTGGTATTACTCCTGTTGATATTTTTAATTGGCAATGGAACGCAGCTAGCATTTCTGGTTCTAATGGTCAATCTGGACAAGGAATTTATCCAGATGTTATCGCTCTTATGGCTTCTGGTCGTATTGATATGCGTAAAATGGTAACAGGTCGTTTTAATCTGGAAGATATCGAAGAAGGCATGAAAATAACAGCTGGAAAAGTTCTTATTTCTACAGCCTATCCTCGTTTGAAAAAATAAGCAATCCATTCATTCTCATATGAAGCGGAAATATTGACTTCACCTTATTTTTTAATTATTTCCGCTTCAATTTTTTATTAAAGGAGCAAGAATTTTCTGCCCCTATTAAATATTATACAATAATTATAAACATTATACAATAATTAATAAATATGGCAGAAGATACTTATCCTATAGAAATAATATTCAATATTTATAATTATGTTGTATATTTTTTTAAAAGGAGAGAAATTCCATGCAAACTGCCACACATCAATCACCTAAAGCTTATTTACGCAAAATCGCAGCAATAGCTACATTAGGTGGATTACTTTTCGGTTTTGATACAGGCGTCGTAAATGGGAGCCTGCCTTTTATGGCACAACCTGACCAATTAAACCTAAATGCTTTTTGGGAAGGCTTAGTAACAAGTGCCGTTTTACTTGGTGCAGCTGTTGGCTCATTTTGTGGTGGGCGTTTATCGGATAGATATGGTCGTAGAAAATGTATTATTTTAATGGCATCAATTTTTTTCTTATCTCGTTTTGGTTGCGTATTTGCACCAAGTGCAGAAGTAATAGTCATTTTTCGTTTTATTTTAGGTCTTGCTGTCGGTGGTGTATCCGTTACTGTACCGACATACTTAGCCGAAATGGCTCCAATGGAAGTTCGCGGACGCTATATCGCTCAAAATGAATTAATGATTGTTACAGGACAATTTCTAGCATTTCTTATCAATGCAATTTTAGGTAATGTATTTGGCTCGATAGGTCATATTTGGCGATATATGTTCGCTGTAGCTTTTATTCCAGCTATAATTTTATGGATTGGTATGCTTTTTATGCCAGAATCGCCCCGTTGGCTCGTTTCTAAGGGAAAATTATCTCAAGCAATGAATGTACTATCAAAAGTTCGTTCAGTCGAACATGCTCAAAAAGAGTTTGAAAGTATCAAAAAATTAGTAGAATCAGAAACTCATTTAGCTAAAGCTAATTTTAAGGAATTTATCGTAACACCATGGATACGCCGTCTATTATTTATCGGTATTGGTGTAGGTATTATTCAACAAATTACAGGTGTAAATGCTATTAATTATTATGGTACTCAAATATTGCGTGACTCTGGTTTCAACCTTGAAGCAGCACTTATCGCCAATACAGCAAATGGGGTAATTTCTGTTACGGCTACTCTCATAGGTATGTATTTTCTTGGTAGAGTAGGTCGTCGTAAACTATTCATTCTCGGTCTTACTATGACTACTTTAGCTCAATGTTGTATAGGAATATTCTCCATGACATTATCTGACCAATCATATTATGGATATTTAATTCTCTGTATGACTGTTACTTTTATGGGATTTCAACAAGGTTGCAGTGCACCGGTTACTTGGATTTTAATGTCAGAAATTTTTCCACTACGTCTTAGAGGTATTGGTATGGGTACTGTAGTCTTTTTCTCTTGGATGATGAATTTTACTGTAGGTTTATGTTTCCCTTCATTAGTAAGCGGTATTGGTACAACAATGACTTTCTTTACTTTTGCAATTTGTGGTGCAATTGCTCTTATATTAGTCGCTAAATTCTGCCCTGAAACTAAAGGTCGCACATTGGAAGAATTGGAAATTATGTTTCGTAATTATAAAACACATAATGCAAAATAAAAATAAGTTTGTTAACTTAAACTGTTATCCATATAAACTTAAGTTAACAAAACCATAAAAATTACAGGGAGGTATAAAAATGAAATTAGGTATAAATGAAGCAACATGTAAAGAAAATTCTTCATTAGAACTTGATTTACAATTATGTGAAAAATATCATTATGATTATATTGAAATTCGTCTTGATATGCTTAAAGATTATTTAAAAACACATACGATTGAAGATTTGCAAAATTTCTTCAAAACAAGTCATGTAAAACCATATGCTTTTAATTCTATTGAAGATATTAATTTTTGTACACCTGAACAAGAAAAAGCTATGCTTGATTTATTTATTTTCGCTTGTGAAATGGGACAAAAAATAGGTAATCCGTATATTATTGTCGTTCCTACTGTAAGTGACGATATGCTCAATAAAACAGATGAAGAAATCTTTACTGATAGTGTTAAGGTTCTTAAAAAATTATCCGATATAGCTTCTTCTTACCAGATGAAACTTTCTTTTGAACCAATAGGTAATCCTCGTTGGTGTGTACGTGAATTAAATCAGTGCATGAAAATAATTAATGCAGTTAATCGTGAAAATGTAGGTGTAACATTAGATGCATTTAATCTCTTTTTGTACAACAAATTACAAAATATCGACACTATTGATTTAGTTCCACTTGAAAAAATATTTGTATACCATATAAATGATAGCGAAGATTTAGATTTATCTATACTCGACCATTGTCACCGCTTATTACCTGGTGATGGTGTTATTCCTCTTGCAGAAATATCAGCTAAATTACACAAAAAAGGTTATACAGGTGTTGCTTCTATTGAAACATTCCGTCCAGAATATTGGCAAATGAATCCTGATGATGTATTTCGCATGGGAGCAGAAAAAACAAAAGCATATTTATAAATTAAATCATATAAAATCAAGGAGGTTATCTCTATGTTAAAAATCGGTCTTATCGGTACAGGACGTATTGGTAAATTACATGGCAATAATATTTCCTTCTCTGTAGCTAATGCTAAAATAGAAGCTGTAGCTGACCCAAAAATGAATGATGAAATGCGTGCATGGGCACAAGGTTTAGGTGTTACAAAAATTTATGATGACGCTGATAAAATCTTTGCTGATCCAGAAATCGAAGCAGTCTTCATCTGTTCATCCTCTGAAAGCCATGCAGATTTAATAATAAAAGCTGCACAAGCTAAAAAACATATTTTCTGTGAAAAACCTATTCACACTGACCCTGTAGCTATCCGTAAAGCTCTTAAAGCTGTAGAAGATTCTGGTGTTAAATTACAAGTAGGATTTGTTCGTCGTTTTGACCATAATCATAAAAAAGTTCATGATGTTGTCGCTTCTGGTCAACTTGGTGCACCACATATTGTCAAAGTAATTTCTCGCGACCCTGAACAACAATCAATGGAATATATCAGCACATCTGGCGGTATTTTTATTGATATGACAATCCATGATTTTGATATGGTACGTTATTTATCAGGTAGTGAAGTTACAGAAGTAACTGCTATTGGTACTGTTAAAATTGATGATAGAATAAAAGCTTTCCACGATGTTGATACTGCTCTTGTATTATTAAAATTTGCTAATGGAGCAATTGGCATGATTGAAAACAGCCGTGCAGCTCGTTTTGGTTATGACCAACGTGTTGAAGTTCATTGTGATAAAGGCTCTGTACAGGATTTCAATGACCCTATCGATACAGCTGTTATCAGCACAAATGAAGGTATTTTTTCCACTAAACCAAAATGGTTCTTCCTTGAAAGATATAATGATGCCTTCATTGCTGAAGCACAAGCTTTTACAGATGCCGTCTTAAAGGATACACCGACACTCGTTACAGGAAAAGATGGTCTTATGCCTGTACTCATTGCTAAAGCAGCTCAAAAATCCCTTGAAGAAGGACGTACAGTTAAATTATCTGAAGTAGAATAGACATTGAAATTCATAATATAAAATAAAAACTCCTCTAATGTCTATTTACTATTTACTAAAATAGTAAATAGACATTAATCCTCTATAATAATTTTCTACGTTTTCCTTTGCATCGTAAATTCTTAATTATCGTTTATTTAAGAAATCTCTTAATATCTATAAGCTTCAAAAACATTTAACTAAACTTAAGAAAATAGGTAAATTTAACTATTTTAAAAAAGTAGGCTCGCAAGCTATTCAAGACATAACTCAAAGAATAGACCGTGCTTATAAATTATTTTTTAGAAATTTAAAACATAAAATTCGTACCAAAGAAAAGATTTTCAGTTTAAACTTGCTAATGCTATTTGCAAAAAATATACTTTAATTTGTATTGAAGATCTAAATATAAAAAGAATGTAAAAACGTTGGGGTAGGAAAATATCTGATTAATAGATAGATACTATCCAAGTTCGTAAATTTGCCATGTTTGTTGTGCAAAAAATTCTGAAACTAGAAAATTAGCAGTTCGTGAGTAGATTTGCGCAAAGTGCAAAATCAGCCACAATAGAGATAGAAATACTGCTATAAATATATGAAAGGTTAAAACATCAACCTTCTTTAGAGAGATACAGTAAGACCTGATATTTTAGTGGGCAAGTATCGTTTGTATCCAAGAATCCCTGCCTTTAGGCATGGAAAGTGTGTCAAAAATATTTCATTTAGAAAGGGCGATGAAAATGTCATCTCAAATTGAAGCTTCCAAATCTTATTTAAAAGTAATTATGGTAATCTCCACTTTCGGTGGATTATTGTTCGGTTATGATACAGGTGTAGTAAATGGCGCTCTTCCTTATATGGCAGAACCAGACCAATTAAATTTGACACCATTACATGAAGGTATGGTTGCTAGTTCTCTCTTGCTTGGTGCAGCATTTGGTTCGGTAATCGGTGGTAAAGTTTCCGATATACAAGGTCGACGCAAAAATATCTTTATGCTGTCAATATTATTCTTTGTAGCTACACTTGGTTGTAGTTTAGCTCCAAATTTTGAGGTAATGCTTGTATCTCGTTTTGCTCTTGGACTTGCTGTAGGCGGTGCTTCTGTTACCGTTCCTGCATATCTTGCAGAAATTTCTCCGTCTGAAAAACGTGGTCGTATGGTTACGCAAAACGAACTTATGCTTGTTACAGGTCAATTTTTAGCTTTCGTAATCAATGCAATCATTGCCGTAGCATTTGCCGGTAACTCTCATATCTGGCGTTATATGTTAGCTGTAGCAGCCATTCCTGCTATCGTGTTATTTTTTGGTATGATGCGAGTTCCTGAAAGCCCTCGTTGGCTAGTATCTAAAGGTAAAATATCTGAAGCTCTTAGTGTACTTAAAAAAATCCGTGGAACAGAACAATATGCCATCTCTGAATTAAATGATATTCAGGATACTATTTCTGCTGAAAAAAATATTAAACAAGTAAGTTTTAAGGATATAATAAAGACTCCATGGATTAGAAGAGTTGTATTAATTGGTATGGGGGTTGCAACATTTACCCAGCTCACTGGTGTAAACTCTATTATGTATTATGGTACTCAGATTTTAAGTCAATCTGGTTTTTCCATGCAGGCAGCTCTCATCGCTAATACTTTAAACGGCTTAACTTCCGTACTTGGTGTATCTTTTGGTATTTATCTTCTGACAAAAATCAAAAGACGTACTATGCTTATTACCGGTCTTTGCGGTACAACTACTGCATTATTTTTAATAACAGTCAGTTCTGCTGTTTTAGGAAATAGCCCTTATTTTCCATTTATCATTTTAAGCTTAACTGTAATGTTCTTAGCATTCATGCAAAGCTGTATCGGTCCTACTTTATGGCTTATAATTGCAGAAATAATTCCACTTCGTATTCGCGGTTTTGGTATGGGTATTAGTATATTATTCCACTGGATTACAAACTTTGTTGTAGGTCTTACATTCCCTGTACTTTTAAGTACACTCGGTCTTCAATATACATTCCTTATTTTTGTTGTTATCGGCTTTGTTTCTATCACATTCGCTAAATTATGCGTTCCAGAAACAAAAGGCAAAACTTTGGAACAGATTGAACAAAGTTTACGTAATTACAACCGTAAAGAAATATCATCTGTTGATAAATTAAACTAAGGATAGATTGTATAAATAAGGTTTTATAATATTCAAATCTCAAAACATAAAATTATAATATTAAAAAGGAAAATATATGATTAATACTCAAAAACCATCTAATATTCGTTGGCATATGGCATTTATTATTTTTATTATTGCAATGATTGCTTATTTAGATAGAATGAATTTATCTATTAGTGCTCCTATGATTATGGAAGAATTTGCCATAGATAAAGTACAATTTGGTATGTTAATGACTGTTTTTTCTATAGCTTATGCTATAATACAAGTTCCTGGTGGTATTATGGCTGTAAAATTTGGTCCTAAAAAAGTAGTAAGTGGTGCAATGCTTTGTTGGTCTATATTTACTATTTTAACAGCAATTGCACCAACATATAATATTTTATTAGCAATTCGTACTATTTTTGGATTTGGTGAAGGACCTCTTTGGCCTGCTTGTGGTCATTTTTTTAGTAAATGGTATGGTAAATTTGAAAGAGGTAAGGCTACTTCTTCTATTTTAGCTGGTTCATTTTTTGGTGCTGTTATTGGACCTACTTTAACTGTAATAATTATAAACATGTACAGTTGGCATTGGTCTTTCTTTATCTATGGATTTTGTGGTCTATTTATGTTTTTTATTTGGCATTTTTATGCCAAAGATTTACCAGAACAACATCCTAATGTCAATAAGGCTGAGTTACTTATTATCAATGATACTAATATTTCATCAAATACTTTACAAAAAGTTTCTATTCCCTGGAAAAAATATTTTTCTCAAATCCAATTTTGGGCAATAGGTATCCAATTTTTTGTTTCTATGAGTTTACTTACTTTCTTTTTAGCTTGGTTACCAGTTTATTTATTAGAAGCACGTGGATTTTCTTTAGAAACAATGGGCATTGTTTCTACATTTCCTTGGTTAGCTCTTACTATTGTCGTTTTAGCTTCTGGAAAAATCAGTGATTCCTTGATAAAAAATGGTATAAAAAAATCTTATGCTAGAAGTGGTTTGGCTATATTAGGATTAGTTATTGCCGGATTAGGTTTATACTTAGCCTCTATTGTAGAGTCTTCAATATTAATTATAATATTTTTAACAGTTAGTTTAGGAGCAGTAGGATTGATTGAAAACATGGCTTGGGCTAGTAGTACTGACTTAGGCGGTGTTAATTCTGGTGTTATATCTGGATGGATGAATTTATGGGGAAATCTTGGTGGAGCTGCTGCGCCACTCGTAGCTGCTCTTCTTGTTGTTAATTTTAACTGGAATATATCTCTTCTTATAATGGCAAGTACTAGTATAATTGGTATTATTGCATGGTTTTTTGTAAATCCAGATAAACCGCTTCCTTTATCCAAATAATTTTAACAGATATTGCAGATACTGAAGATATTGTAAAAGTAATGTTTATTGACCTGCTAGAAATTTTAGATGAAGCTATTACTAAATTACCAAATTGGGTTAAAGAATGTTATAATGTGTTTAAAAGTGCTCCTTTCTTTTTAGACATCACACATAAAGATGTAGATAAAGGCGCCGGTTTATTAAATCTTGCTGATTATGTCACAGATGCTAATGATAATGATGGTGTAGCTAAAGTTTTTGAAAAATTTGTCTTAAATAAATAACAAAAACCGCAACATTAAGTTGCGGTTTTTAACTATTTATGAGCGTGCACCTAATTGTGCATCATGTTCCATAGCATAACTTACAATACTAACAAAACGGTCACCACCGATAGTTTCTGGTTTAACTGTTATCCATGCCATATACGTAGGCTTATTTGTCCAACGATATTTACCTTCTCGTGTATAGAATTTTTCATCACCAAATAATATGGATTGTAAATCTACATTTATTTTACATTCAGTAATCGTGTAAAATTTATATTCACTAGATAATATTACCATATTTGTTTTCTTTTCTTCATAAATGATGATATTCTTATTAACAGTACCATCTTTATTTCTATCATATCTAATCGTATTCGTATTAAAAGCATATTCACAGTCTTCAGCTGGGCCAACGTCTATTACTTGCCAACCAGTTTGATTTTCTTCCTCGTTTTCTTCAGCAAAAGCAGTACCAATAGCCATTATCCATAGTACTGCTATTAAATAAAATACTTTTTTCAACATATTATCACTACCTTTTCTAAAATTTAATTGAGGTGATTTTTTTGACTACAAAAAAACCAAAATCAACATGGGAAACTTTTGCATTTGTCAGCGGTATTGGTTTTCATTTTGTCATAACCATCGGTTTATGCATATTTTTAGGTCGTAAAGCCGATGAATATTTTGCCACCACACCTATGTGTACTTTAATAGGCATTATTTTAGGTATGATTACAGCCATATATACAGCTTATCAAAAAATAAAAAATGTAAACAATTGACAGGAGAATTATGCTAAAATATATTGTTAAAGCCCATATTAAAGAACAATCTGCTAAAGATTATTTAAAACGTCATGAAAATATATCTTCTTCCTTGTGGAAAAAAATTAAACAACAAGATGACTTTTGGCTAAATGGACAAAAAATTCGACCGACTCATGCTATTGTAAAACCCGGCGACACAATTGAATATAACATTATTGAACATTCAAATGTCATACCAATAGAAATGCCTCTTACCATTTATTATGAAGATGACTACCTACTAATTGTCGATAAACCGGCTGGTATGCTTACTCATCCGCTAACATTTGAAGCGGAAAATACATTAGCTAATGCTGTCATGTATCATTTTCAAAAAACAGGTCAACAAATCGGCTGTCATCCACTTTATCGTCTTGACCGCAATACTTCTGGACTTGTCGTATTTGCCAAAGCAACGCAAATACAACATTTACTCGGCAATAACCATCAAAAACTCCAACGATATTATCTTGCTTTCATACATGGAAATATTTCACCACTAGAAGGTACAATAAATGCCCCTATTGGTCGTGCAATTAATAGCATTATTTTGCATAAAGTAGACACTAAAGGCAAATTAGCTATTACACATTATCGTACTTTAAAAACCTATGCTAACTACTCTTTAATCGAGCTCAATCTTGAAACAGGTCGTACACATCAAATTCGTGTGCATATGTCATATTTAAATCATCCATTACTCGGTGATGATTTGTATGGCGGAAAACGCAATTTAATCACGCGCCATGCCTTACATGCTTATAAATTACAATTCATTCATCCATTCACCCATAAAGAAATAAATATCAAAAGTACATTACCACAAGATATGCAAAATTTACTTTAAATATTAGGTATTTGCCAATCAATCGGTTTTTCACCAATACTTTCCAAGAAATTATTTACTTTAGAAAATGGTTTGCTACCAAAAAAACCATTAAATGCCGACAAAGGACTTGGATGAGCTGACTCTACAATAAAATGACGTGGATTAGTAATCATTCTTTTTTTACGACGTGCTGGAGTTCCCCATAAAATAAACGCAATAGGTTTTTCTCGTTCATTTAACAACTCAATAATTTTATCTGTAAAATGTTCCCAACCCATATTACGATGTGAATTTGCTTGATGTGCTCGTACTGTAAGTACCGTATTTAAAAGTAATACACCTTGTTGTGTCCATGGTTTTAAACAGCCATTATTCGGTATAAAACAACCTAAATCATCTTGCAACTCTTTAAAAATATTGACAAGCGACGGAGGCGGTTTCACTCCTGGTTTAACTGAAAAACTAAGCCCATGTGCCTGTCCGTCGCCATGATATGGGTCTTGCCCTAATATGACAACTTTGGTATCATGATAGCTTGTATAATGTAGAGCGTTAAAAATATCATACATATCCGGAAAAATTTGGCGTGTTTTATATTCATTAATCAAAAACTGTCGTAATTGTAAATAATACGGCTTTTTTAATTCTGCATTGAGATATTGTGCCCAATCATTATGAAAAATCTCCATTATTAACACCTCTTTCTTTTTTTGCTGTATATTAATCTTATTATATCAAAAATTAACTATCAGAAAAACAAAGGAGTACAAATGAACAATCATTTTAAAGGCGTCATTATGGTATTATCTTCTACTGCTATGTGGGGTCTTGTCGGCATTTTAGTACAATATTTAATTAGCCAAGAACATTTCACACCTGAATGGCTCGTTAATACCCGCCTACTCGCTAGTTGTGTAATTTTACTTGTTATAACACACTTTTTTTACGAAAAAAACATATTTAAAGTTCTAAAAGGAAACTTATTTGGTCTTATTTTGCTTGGTGTTTTTGGTCTTTTAGGTTCACAATATAGGTTTTACGTATCCATAAATTATAGCAATGCACCAACTGCTACTATTTTAGTATTTCTTTTACCCGTTTTCATTATGCTTTATACCTTAATTAGTGATGTACTCCCACCCCTTTCGCTAACGCTTAGAAGTGGGGGCTTCTTGTTCG
>C._urophasianus_2_cecum__coassemble_47_pt1 | contig 37686 bp, 30 predicted proteins | sample C__urophasianus_2_cecum__metabat2_low_PE_006 | metagenome-assembled genome bin C | reverse complement strand
ATTTGGAAAAATACTTTGCCGAAGGAAAATCTCTTGAAGAAGAAATAAAGAAAAGCTTAGGGAATTTAAAATATGAATAAAGTAAAATTAGGAGATTTAGTTGAATTTCAAAGAGGATATGATTTACCTAAAAATAAAATACAAAATGGGAAATATCCAGTAGTCGCATCAAATGGAATATTAGGATATCATAACAAATACAAATCAAAACCTAGTGTTGTAATTGGCAGAAGTGGTACAATAGGTAATCCACAACTTATAAATGAAAATTTCTGGGCACATAATACTACTTTATTTGTAAAAGATTTTAAAGGAAACGATATAAGATATATATACTATTTGCTCTTAAATACTGATATAAGTAAAATGAAAAGTGGTAGTAACATTCCAACTTTAAATAGAAATCATTTACATCCAATAATTGTCAATGCTACAACAGATAAAATCTTACAAAAAAAAATTGCAAATACTTTATCAAATATTGATAAAAAAATTGAGCTTAATAATAAAATCAATGATGAGCTTGAAGCTATGGCAAAAACCATTTATGATTATTGGTTTTTACAGTTTGAATTTCCCAATGAAGAAGGCAAACCTTATAAATCATCTGGCGGGAAAATGGTCTGGAATGAAGAATTAAAAAGAGAAATCCCTGAAGGCTGGGAAATAAAAACATTAGAAAATTTGGGTAATCTCATTATGGGACAATCTCCGAAAAGTACATCATATAATATAAAAAAGGAAGGATTACCTTTAATTAATGGAGCTGCTGAATTACAAAAGAATAAGATAGAAATAACAAAATATACTTCTGAACCAACTAGAATTTGTAAAAAAGAAGATTTGATTTTTTGTATAAGAGCAACGATTGGTAATATAAATTATGCTGATAAATCTTATTGTTTAGGTCGAGGTGTTGGAGCTTTTCATGTTACAGATAAGGAATATATAGAATATATGTTTTTCACATTAAGAAATATATTAAATATGTATAATAATATCTTGACAGGAAGTATTATTGTAGGAATAACAAAAGAAGATTTACTACAACAAAATATTATTAAGCCTAAAGAAGATGTGATTATAAAATTTTATAATGAAGTTCATTTTATGGCAGAAAAGATTAAATCAATAAAAAAAGAAAATCAAGAACTTACTTCATTAAGAGATTTTCTTTTACCGTTATTGATGAATGGGCAGGTTGGATTTAAAGAAGATAAAGCTTAGGGCTGATAAATAAAGCCTTCAGTGATTTTTCGTAGAGTGGGAATTTTTCTTTGAAGGCAAATTTTTCGGATTGGCAATATAGAATAATAGAATTTTTTTAAGGATAAAATAATGGATTTAGAAAAGTTTAACCAATTTAAGCATGAGGCAATTATTGCGTTATTTTCTGATGATTTTGCAAAACATTTTGTATTAAAAGGTGGTACTGCCTTAGAAGTATTAAAATTAACAACATAAGATGTTTTTTTAGCAATTATATTTTATCGAAAAGAATGAGATTATGCTTCTTTTTTGGCAAAAAAATAAATGTCAAAGTAAGAGAATTTTCTCTAACCCCAACATTTATTATAGAACCTAAAAAAACTGTAATGAGATTTCTCATTACAGTTTTTTTTATTTAACTTTGAAAGTATTTTACAATACCGTTAAAAATACCTTTAGCCGCTTTTTCTACTCCACTTTCCGATTTTAAAATTGCCTCTTCATCTGGATTAGAAACAAATGCTACTTCAACAAGTGTTGCTGGCATTTCTGTATTTTTAACTACATAGAAATCACATGTTTCAGCCCCACGGTCTGGTGTACCAATCTGTTCAATAACACCATCTTTAATATATGTTGCTAATTTTTGACTATCATAACTGCCGTTTACATAATAATAACCAGTCGTTCCTTGTGCTGATGGAGATGTAAACGAGTCTAAATGAATACTTACAAAAATATCTGAATTTGACCTGTTTCCTACATTACATCGTGCTTGAAGCTCTGCTGTTGCTGAAGCATTTGGCGCATAAACATCCTTATCCGTCTTGCGTGTTATATAAACTTTTGCACCTGATTTCTTAAGCATTTCTGCCACATTCAAACCAATCTTAAGTGTAGCTGTCTTTTCATAAAGACCTGTCGGTCCTACTGCTCCTGAGTCGCTACCGCCATGCCCAGGGTCAATGGTAATAACCTTTCCTTTTAGAACCTTTTTAGCACTACTATCTACGCTAACATTACCTGGTTTGTAATTGCTACTAGAACTTATAGAACTACTATTCCCTGTTGAAGAGTTAGAACCAGAGGATTTATTCATATACGATATTTGTCCAAAATCCATAGCTACTCTGTATGGACTACTTCCACCGACAATGCCAAATACGTCATAATCATCACGCTTTACAGGCGACTCAACGACAATACGTACAACATTTTTATCGAATTGAGCTATACGAACTTTTTCTACATAACGATTATCTACATCAATTTCTTTTGATACATTTTTGCCCAAAGTAGCCTTACTTAAATCTACTACAATTCTATCCGGCGAAGACAATGCAAAGGATTGATAATCCACTTCCTTATCTGCATCTGCTACAATACGTACTTTATTATCACTAGTGCTAATACGTAAATCTTTTATTGTTGCTACATCACTTGCTGCTAAAACAATACTTTGAAACCAAATTAATGTTAAACACAAAACGAAAGAAAATACAGCTAATCGTTTATTCATTGTTTTACCTCGTATCTTTTAATTTAAACTTTAATATTATATCTGACTTCCAGCTTTTTAAAACCCCATGTTAAAATGAAAGTCATAAATAAATAAAATACTGCCGCTACTAAGAACGGTGTCATGTCAAATTCTCTTTGTACAATGGAACGAGCTACACGTAATAGGTCATTCATAGCCAAAATATAAATTAGCGATGTATCTTTTACAAGATTAATTGTTTCATTGCTTATTGGCGGTAATACCATACGAATAACTTGTGGCCAAATTACATGACGCATCATCTGTGGATAGTTCATACCTAAAGCCTTTGCTGCTTCATACTGTCCTTTATCAACGGATTGTATACCAGCTCTAAATATTTCTGCAAAATAAGCCGCATAATTCAGGGAAAATGCTAATAATGCTGCGACTATATCTGGTAGTCTAATACCAATCATTGGCAGTGCAAAATATACAAACAACAACTGCAACATAAGAGGCGTACCGCGCATTAACCAAATATAAACTTCAGTTATGTACCTGATTGGTCTTATCGAAGACAATCTTGCCAAAGAAAATAACATTCCCAGTGGCACAGATAAAATTAAAGTAATAAAAAATATCTGTAACGTTACCTGAGAACCTTCCAACATTGGCATTACTATTCTCATAATGCTACTATCCAAATTCATCAACTCCAAAATATACTAACTAAAAATACTTAGTAACATTTTACAACAAAGACGAATAAAACACAAAGATAAAATTTAAATTATACAAAATTAATAGAAATTATAATTGCTTTAGTTATAAAAAAGATTATATAATTAACATATATGTATTTGCAATAAAAATTATATTCAAATAGAAAGAGGTTATATTATTGAGAAAAAACATCAATAACATTGTAAAAAACAAAGTTGAACTTTTAACTGCTCCATTCATGACGTTTTTCCGTCATGAAGCCTCCAGTGGTATCATTTTATTATGCTTTGCTATATTAGCTTTAATCTTAGCTAATACAAGTGTAGCATCTTTTTACAATCAAGTTTTAAATACTAAGATTGCATTAGGACCTTCTAGTTTACATTTAGATTTATCTATATTATATTGGATTAATGATGGCCTTATGGCTATTTTCTTCTTCGTAATCGGATTAGAAATTAAACGTGAATTTTTATTTGGTGAATTAAAATCCCTATCTGCTACAATTTTACCTATTAGTGCTGCTATCGGTGGTATGATTGTTCCTGCTATTTTATATGCACTCGTAAATATAGGACAAGATACCATTTCAGGCTGGGGTATTCCTATGGCAACAGATATTGCTTTTTCGCTTGGTATCTTAGCAATTGCTGCTAGTAATGCACCTCGTAGCATTGCTATATTTTTAACAGCACTTGCGATAGTTGATGACCTTGGAGCTATTATTGTAATTGCTATTTTTTATAATTCTAATATTTCCTTTTCTGCACTTGGCATCGGCTTAGTTGCTCTTTTAGTTGCATTTATTTTAAATCGCTTAAACTATCGTAACTTCCTTCCTTATTTAGGTGTAGGTTTAATTGCTTGGCTTGCTTTTTTAAATGCAGGTATTCATCCAACTATTGCTGGAGTTGTGCTTGGTATGCTCATTCCTGTTGATAATAAAAACCATGCTAAATCCCTTTTGCATAAATTAGAACATACTCTTTCGCCATGGTCAGCTTATGTCATCATGCCAATTTTTGCGCTTGCAAATGCTGGTGTTACTGTCGAAGGAGGTTTATCTGATATTTTATCACCAATTGGTATAGGTATTATTCTTGGTTTGTGCATTGGTAAACCGTTAGGTATTTGCGGTGCTAGCTTTATTTTATTCAAACTCGGTTTTGCTAAAATGCCAGAAGGTGCTAAAAACATTCAGCTTATCGGAGCTGGTTCGCTTGGTGGTATTGGTTTTACCATGTCATTGTTTATTGCTACCCTTGCTTTCGATAATGCTAGTTATCTTGCTAGTGCTAAAATCAGTATTTTATGTGCTTCTGTTTTATCTGGTATTTTAGGTATGATAATATTTAAAGCTTTTAGTCTATTCAAAGCTGAAAGATTGTGATAATCTAAGACTAAATACTTTTTAAGAAGGTGCCTTTGTTGAATGGAATAACCAATGAAATCAAAAATGCAATTGTTAATATAAAAATAATCGGTATTGGTGGCGGGGGCAACAATGTTGTTAAACGAATTGCCGATATTTCTAATCTTGACCTAGATTTAATTGCTGTCAATACGGATATAAAACAATTAAAATCTTTAAACAGTGAAAAAATCTCTAAAATACAAATCGGTGCTAGCATTACAAAAGGTCTCGGCTGTGGTGGTAATATAAAATTGGCGCGTCAAGCAGTTGAAGAAGATTATGATACTTTAAAAAAGGCATTGACAGGTGCTGATATGGTTTTCTTAACAGCTGGTTTAGGAGCAGGCATGGGTACAGGTGCTTTGCCGGTTATTGCCAAAATTGCTCATGATTTAGGTATCTTATCTGTAGGTGTTGTTACTGTACCATTTAAATTTGAAGGTTCGCGTAAACAAAAAGTGGCTGAAGCTACAATTTCTGAAGTTGCTCCATATATGGATGCTTTAATTGCTGTACACAACGATAATCTTTTAAAACTTAAATCCAATGCTAAATTAACATTGATTAATGCTTTTCGTATGGCAGATAATGTTTTACTGCAAGGTATTCGCTGTGTATCTGAGCTTATTTTAACAGTTGGTGTCATTAATGTAGATTTTGCTGATGTAAAATCCATTTTCCAGCAAAGCGACCATCCAGACGCATTACTCAGTATAGGTGAAAGTAGTAAAGATGCTGTTGAAGCTGTACAGCGGGCTGTCAATAGTCCTCTTCTTGAAAGAGATTTAGCCGGTGCGCGTGGCATTATCATCAATATTAGTGGTAATAAAGATTTACGTCTTTATGATATAAATGAAGCTATCAAATATATATGTGAACATACTTATCCTGATGTAAATATCATCTTAGGAACAGTTGTTAATGATGAATTAGGAGATAAAATCCGTGTTACTATTATTGCTACGGATTTTTTCGATAGCGTGCCACTTGCAGAAAAAGTAATAGAAAGCACTACAAACGATAAAAAAACAGCAACACCTCAACCGAAAAAAATAGAAGATGAAGGCTTAAATTTACCAGATTTTATGGAGAAGAACACAGAAAATCAATCAAATAATCTCTCTGCTTTTTCTTTCTTTAATTTCAACAATAAAAAATAATTAAGAGGTATTTATGTTAAATCGTTTTAGCCGTAGTGAATTATTACTCGGCTCAGAAAATATAAAAAAACTAGCTCAAACGAAAGTCGCTATTTTTGGCATTGGCGGTGTGGGTTCTTTTGTTGTTGAAGGACTGGCACGAGGTGGTGTAGGAAAATTCGTACTAATCGATAGTGATGATATTTCGTTAACTAATATTAATCGCCAGATACATGCCTTAGAAAATACTTTAGGATATAAAAAAACACTTGTTATGAAACAGCGTATTCTTGCTATAAATCCTCAAATAGACGTTCAAACGATTGAACAACTTTATACGCCAGAACGAGCTGATTTCTTTTGGCAAAATGATTACGACTATGTTATTGATGCTATTGATGATATCAAAGGTAAAATAGATTTAGCTATTCAAGCTCAAAAACGTCAAATTCCAATTATTAGTTGTATGGGGACTGCTAATAAATTTGACCCACAAAAATTTGTTATTACCGATATATATAAAACACATACGTGTCCATTAGCAAAGATTATGCGTAAAGCTTTAAAACAGCAAGGTATAAAAGAATTAAAAGTTCTTTTTTCTACAGAACAACCCCATAAAGACTATACAGTCAATTTTACAGAAAACACATCAAAAGAAAAACAGCCTGCCTCAAGTCGCAAACGACCGCTTGGTACACTTTCTTTCGTTCCATCTATTGCTGGTTTGCTTATTGCTGGTGAAGTAATCAAAGATATTTGTCATATTGATAAATAGACAAAAATGCTTAATTTAGGTTTATCCCAAATTAAGCATTTTTTATTGGTTCTATAATAAATGTAATAATTTTGTTTTAACAATTCGTTTTACAGATTCATCAATGCGTTGTTGACTAATTTCACCACTATCAACAGCATCTAATAATCCCAAATAAACATCTTGTTCATGTTGATACTCATGACATACAAGAACAATATCTGCGCCGGCTTTTACAGCATTCACCCCTACAGTTTTAAAATCATTATGATTTGCCACTGCTCCCATTTCCAAATCATCTGTAATAATTATGCCTTTATATCCTAGTTCATTGCGCAATAAATCAGTCATAATTTTAAACGATAAGCTTGCTGGATATTCTTCGTCAAGCGCTGGATAATTCAAATGTGATACTAAAATAAAATAATCTTCTGGTTTATTCTCATCAATAATAGTTTTAAACGGTAAAATATCTTCCGCCATTAACGTATCTTTAGATACATCAATACTAGAACTTTCAACATGAGAATCGACTTTACCTTTACCTATGCCTGGAAAATGCTTCAAGCTGTATATAATATTTTCTTGTTGGTATCCTGTAATTGAGGCTTTTACAAAATTTATTACTGTATTTACATCAGCACTGTATGAACGAGTATCATTAGAACCTACATCAGCAACTGGAGCAAAATTCACATTAATTCCCATTTCATTAAGTGATTTAGCCGTTTTTATTGCCCATGTTTTAGCTTGTTCAGTATCACCTGTTGCGCCAATTTCTTTTTGTGATGGTGGTGGCGTTAATTTTTCTGCCATACGTACCACATCACCCCCTTCTTCATCTACACCGATGAACAAAGGAATTTTTTCATTTGATTGAGCTTGTAAATCCGATGTTAATTGTTTTACCTGCTCAGGACTTTCCATATTCCTATCAAATAAAATAACACCACCCATATGGAATTGATGTAACATATATAAACTATCATCATCAACTTTAGTGCCTTGAATACCAATCATCACCATTTGCCCGATCTTTTCAGTTTTAGACATCGAAGCAACTATTTTATCTACTTTTTCATCAATAGTTAAATTCTGTTGAGCAATAGGTATTTCTTCTTTTTCAGATTTACTTTCTTCAATACTACTAAAAATATTTTTATCATTTAACAATACACCTAAAATTATAATTGCAATTATTATAACAGTAATAATTATTTTTTTACGCATTAATCTATAGATTCCTTTCTTTTTTTGTTAAAACAAATCTAATTAGAAAAATTTTATCTTATAATCATAAATATATATCTAAATTTTCTAATTCCTAATAGATTAATTTAATTTTACATCTCTTAACGATAAATTTAAATCTACTACTAAAATATTTTTTCATTTCCATTTTTCCTTATCTTCCTTTACATAAAACCTCTAATTTTTTATTTTATACTCTACTTAAAACATTATAAATTGCCTCTCAAAATTGATTTTTACTGTTTTTCTTATTGAAATTTGATATAATAAACATAATATTTTAATTTGCAAAGATACAAATTTTGAGTATATTTATATTCAATATATTGTTAGAAGGTGTTATTGTGCTTAATATCCCTACAAAAACTAAATACAGTTCTTCTCATCGCCTGCGGGAAATGATTGTCGTTTTACGTAAGCATAATATCCTTCGTGGTAATATGACGCCTGAAAAAATGCGTTTAATTTTAGAAGATTTAGGCCCTACTTTCGTTAAATTAGGTCAAATTCTTTCTTTAAAACCAGGCTTTTTACCAGCTGATTATTCACTTGAACTTACTAAATTACAAACTAGAGCCAATCCTTTAGATTTCTCCATTATTGAGAAATGCCTTGTGGATGAATACAACAAAAAATTAAGTGATATATTTGAATACATCGACCCTGACGCACTCGGCTCAGCTTCTATTGCTCAAGTTCACAAAGCTATTTTAAAAAATGGTGAAAAAATTGTCCTAAAAGTTCAACGTCCTGGTATTTATAATATAATGGCAAAAGATATTGTACTTCTAAAACGAGCTGTTTCTATTTTACAAGTATTTAAATCTTCACCAGGTGTTTTAGATTTTAATGCTATATTAGATGAAATGTGGAGCATCACCAAGCAAGAAATGGATTTCATGACAGAAGCTGAACATATTGATGAATTTCGCCGTCTTAACTGTGATGAAACATTCATTGATTGCCCATACGTAAAACACGAATTAACTACAGCTCGCGTGCTTGCGATGGAATATATCGACGGTATTCGTATAGATGAAATTAAAAAATTAGAAGCTAAAGGCTATAACGTAGAAGAACTAGGCTTTCGTCTTGGACAAAATTATGTAAAGCAAATTATAGATGATGGTTATTTTCATGCAGATCCCCATCCTGGTAATATTTGGATAAAAAATGGCAAAATAATCTGGTTAGATTTAGGAATGATGGGTAGACTCTCCCTTAAAGAACGCGATGCACTAAAAAAAGCTGTATTTTCACTCGTTCAACATGATACTTATGAAATGAAAAATGCTGTTTTAACACTCGGTTCACCTCAAGCAAAACTTGACCATATTAAGCTATATGAAGATATCGACATATTAATGAACCGCTATGGTGATACTAATTTTCAAACATTAAAATTAAGTGAATTAGCTCATGATATAATCAGTGTATCTAGACGCCATAAAATCGCTATAAATCCTGGTCTTAGTATGTTTGCACGCGGTGTTGTTACAATTGAATCTGTACTTAAAATCTGCTGTCCAAATATAAATTTTATCGACATTTTCTCTTCATATATGAAAGCCGATTTTAAACGCAATTTTAGCTGGCGACAAGAATTTACAAAATTTAAACGAGATAGCTATGTAATGCTACAGAAATCAATGCACATTCCAGAACAATTATCTGACATTTTAAAAATGACTATGAGTGGGCAAACGAAAGTAAACCTTGATTTAACAGGCTCAGAAGAGCCATTACGTCGTCTTGACAAAATGATTAACAAATTAATTTTGGGTATAATTTGTTCTGCATTACTACTTGGTTCTAGTATAATTTGTACTACTAATATGACACCGCAAATTATGGAAATTCCAATTTTAGGTGTCGTTGGTTATCTAGCTGCTGTATTTTTATCTTTCCGTTTAATGATAAATATTTATAAAGAAAAATAAACTATCTACATGGTGCCGATTAGTTATATAATTAATCAGTACTATACATAATACTATTACATAAGAGAAGGGAAGTTATTGTATGCAAGGTATTCGAGGAGCTATTACTGTAGAAAATGATACAAAAGAAGAAATCATCTGCGCTGTGCAAAAAATGCTTAATGCTATTTTAATTGAAAATAAAGTTACTAGTGAAGATATTGGAGCTGCTATTTTTAGTGCTACCGATGATATAAAATCTCTATTTCCCGCATTCGCTGCTCGCCAAATGACTGGTTGGGATTTAGTTCCTCTTTTTGATGCTCAACAACTCTATATTGAAAACAGTATTCGAAAATGTATCCGTGTTTTGCTTCTAGTCAATACTGATAAAACACAAAAAGAGATAAAACATATTTATTTGGGCAGAGCTACAACTCTTCGTCCAGACCTAAAGTAAAACAATTTTTGATAACAGGCAGTAACATTTTATTTGTAATAAAATAATATGTTTTACTTATACTTAAAACTATGTTAGGATAAAACAAGATTGAGTCAATCATTATCGGTTCTATAATAAATGTTGGGGTAAGAAAAAATTCTCTTATTTCAGCATTATTTTTTGCAAAAAAGAAGCATAATCTCATTCTTTTCGGTAAAATATAATTGCTAAAAAACATCTTAGAAAGGAATGATACTTATGCTTCAATCTATTATATCATAAAAAGACTTTGCTAAACAATCTGTAAATGATATATAATAAATTTATTATACATAAGGGATCATAGGTTGCCTTATTAACCTAAATATTTTATCTGAGGACTTAATATGGAACGATTATTTTTTATCTTCGTTGATGTTTTTTTACCACTTATTGTCGGTTATTTTTTTCACAAATACAAAATTATCTCTGTCGACACCTGTAATTTGTTATTAAAATTAAACATTCGATTTGTTACATTGATTACTGGACTTGGTAGTTTTTGGCTGATTAAAATTGACCAAAATATTTTTCTCTTATCTTTTGTCGGCTTTATTCTTTGCTCCATACTACCTGGTGCACTCTCGTATCCTTATGCTCATCTTAAAATTAAAAGTCTACATAGCCACGGTGCGTATATTATCAGCAGTACATTATCTAATATTGGCATTTTAGGAGGCTTATGTGCTTTCATTGCGATGGGACAATTAGCTTATGCCTATGTACAAGTTATTGCTATGGCACAAAATATTTTTACACTTATTTTAGGGCTTCCTCTAGCTGAATATTTTCATCAAAAAATTATGGCAGGTCCCAAAACAGTTAAATTCCAACCGCATTGGCGTTCCATTCTAATAAGTTGGAATCAAATAGGTTTAATTAGTATGATTATTGGTGCTATATTAAATATAAATGAAGTAGTCCGTCCATTCTTTTTTGATTATGTTTTTAATGCTTTCGTACATATTGGCGCTTGGTGTGGTATCCTGCCCGTAGGTTATCTTTTAAATTTTAAAGCAGCACGGATATATAAGTATATTGCTTCTTCTGTTATACCGATACGTTTTATAATTATTCCTGTTCTTTCATACTTTATCGCCATTAATTTTACTAATGACCCATTAATAATTTCTATTATTACCTTAATCAGTTGTTGTCCAATCGGTATTAATTCTGTCGTTGTAACGCAATTATACAATTTAAACACAGGTATTGCCGAAGCAATGTTTGTGATAACAACTGCTGTTTTTGTATTTATCGCTTATCCATTATTTTTAATCTTTATGTTATAAAAAGGAGCTTGACTTTCGTTAAGCTCCTTTTCTTCTCTTAATATTTAATGATTAATCTTTAGTATAATCTGTGAACAAATTTTCTGCTTTCATGAAGTTAGAAATTTTATATACACCGCGCATTACTTCTGCATAATTTTCTGGAGTTAAAGACTGCGGACCATCAGATAATGCTTTAGCAGGATTTGGATGAACTTCAATTATAAGACCATCTGCACCAGCTGCCACAGCTGCAAAGCTCATTGGTTTTACCATTCTCCATTTACCTGTACCATGACTTGGGTCTACAATAATTGGTAAATGACTAAGATGTTTAACAGCAGATACAGCACTTATATCGAGTGTATTTCTTGTATAAGTTTCATAAGTACGAATACCACGTTCACATAAAATTACATTAGAATTTCCTTCGTTCATGATATATTCAGCAGCATTGAGCCATTCATCAATTGTTGCACAGAGACCGCGTTTGAGCATAACAGGTTTATTACATCTACCTACTTCTTTCAAAAGACGGAAATTTTGCATATTTCTTGCACCAATTTGTAATAAATCTGCATACTGTGCTACTGTTTTTACAGCTTCAACTTCTGTTACTTCTGTTACTACTTTAAGACCTGTAATTTCTCTAGCTTCTGCTAAATATTCAAGACCTTTTTCTTCTAAACCTTGGAAAGAATATGGAGATGTACGTGGTTTATATGCACCGCCACGCAAGAACTGAGCACCGCCTGCTTTTACAATTTTAGCAGTTTCTAATAATTGTTCACGTGATTCAACAGCGCATGGACCTGCCATAACTACAATATTACCATCACCGATTTTTACGCCACTAACATCAATAACTGTATTTGCTGGATGAAATTCACGACTCGCAAGTTTATAGGATTTAGAAATTGCTACTGTTTGTTCTACACCATCCATAGCTTCAACAGCCAAAGAACTCATTTTTCTTTTATCGCCAATAACACCAACAATTTTTTGTTGTGCACCTTCCATAATTTTAGCAGTTAAGCCAACACTTTCTATTGCTTCTACTACAGCCTGAATATTTTCATCACTTGCATCTGGGTTCATTATTACTACCATTATATATTACCTCTTTCTTTATTTTTTAATTTATATTAATTGACACTTCCTTGAAAAACAGGAAAAGCGCCAAGATTTTTCAGCCAGAAACATTTTTTTTCTACTGCTTCTAATGCTTCTTGTAAAATTTTTGCCTCTACATCAACATCTATTTCAATAAAGAAAATATATTCACCTAATCCCGTACGCGCTGGACGAGACTCAATACGTGTCATATTTACTTTTCGCTTAGCAAAATCACCTAAAAGTTCATATAAACTCCCTGCTCTACCATCAATTTGACAAATAAGCATCATATTAGCAGGTGTTGCCAATTTCTCATCATTTTCCCTTTTAGTGAGTAAAATAAAACGAGTAAAATTATCCTCTTTATCTTGAATATCACTGTCTATTAACTGTAAGTTATATAAATTACCTGCTGATTTTGTAGCAATTGCCGCATAGCCTTCGCCTAAACGACTAACTTTTTCTGCTGCCCTTGCTGTGCTTGCTACAGCCTCAATTTTGACATTAGGATAATGCGTTTTTAAATATTCTCTACACTGTGCTAGTGGCTGGGCATGCGATATAATCGTATGAATTGGTACATTAGCATTTTTAACCAATAATTGATTATGTACACTCCAAACAAGTTCCGCTTCGATTTTCAAATCTACATCATGTGCTAATGTATCTAAAGTAATTCTAACAGAGCCTTCAATCGAATTTTCCACCGGTACTAAACAATAATCCACTTTATTTTTAGCTACAGCCCAAATTGCATCATAAATTGTATCACAAGCAACAAGTTCCATATTTTTTTTACATATCTTATTCATACAAATTGCTGCTTCTTCACTATTCGTGCCATGCGGTCCTAAAAAAGCTAATTTCACTATATTTCCTCCTTTCATAAAAAATAAAGCCCCACCCAATTAAGGGCGAGGCTGATTTCGCGTTACCACCTTATTTGTCTATAATAAATATAGACATCTCCATCAAGTACGGGAAAATATTCCGATACTCTCCTCTTTTAACGGCAAGGTCCCGGCTCCGCCTACGATTAATCCACTTTCAGCGGGCAACTCCGAGGTGAACTTCAACAAATTTTTTCATATCAAGATTTCAGCGTCCTTGACTCTCTGTAATGATACCACCTGTTTACTTTTCCTCTTCATCATTTTTAACGTGAATACATAATATCATATTTAAACACAAATTGCAAGTATATTTATTGTAACTTTGTAATATCTTAATACAATTTGTTTATAATTTCTTCGTCTATTTTAAAAGTATGTTCCTTAGCAGGAAATGTTCCTATTTGCGTTTCTTCAATATATGCTTTTATACCCTTTTTCATTTCTTTTCCAACCTGAGCAAATTGTTTAACAAATTTAGGTTTAAAATCATCAAACATGCCAAGCATATCCTGATAAACAAGAATTTGCCCATCACAACCCGCTCCTGCTCCTATGCCAATCGTTGGAATACTTATGGATTTAGTAATAAGTTCAGCTAATTTTGCTGGTACACATTCCAAAACTACAGCAAATGCACCTGCTTTCTCTACTTGCTTAGCTTCTTCTAAAATACGTTTTGCTGTCGCTTCACTTTTACCTTGTACTTTAAAGCCACCAAAAGCATTTACAGATTGCGGAGTAAGTCCAATATGAGCCATTACTGGTATAGATGCAGCAACAATTGCTTTAATTTGTGGACAAACTAAAGCTCCTCCCTCTAACTTCACAGCTTGACATCTGCCTTCCTTCATTAAACGACCAGCATTATATACTGCATCATAAACTGACGTTTGATATGACATAAAGGGCATATCTGCCACAACTAAAGCATTTTTCGCACCTCTTGCTACGGCTTTCGTGTGATGTAACATATCTTCCATAGTTACAGATAACGTATCCTCATAACCCAGCATAACCATGCCCAAAGAATCACCAACTAAAATACCATTTATTCCCTCGTTGTCCATAACTTTTGCTGTAGAATAATCATATGCTGTAAGCATAGTTATTTTTTTATGTTCATCTTTTTGTTGTTGAAATGTCATTACTGTATTTTTCATCTTCCAAAACCTCTTTCATTCGTGCATAATTTCTTTGTGAATGTTTTTGCTGTGCAATTTCTATTAATTTCAGCGATAATAATTTGTAAATTTTCACTTGGTCTAAATTCTCATTTAAACTATCTAAATGTCGTTCTAATGTTTTTACATCATTACGTTCAACCGGACCAGTTAAAGCATTTATTAAACCTGAACTTATGATATTATCCACATTTCCTTTAAATAACGGAAACAATGCTTTTTGTGCAGTTTTGGCACTGAAACCACATCTTTTAAACACATCCATACTCATAGCCAATAAAGCTATGACAAGATTACTTGCCATTACCGCTCCAGTATGATATAAAGCCTTATCTGCCGTATTAATAACTACAACATCATTACCTAAATTCGTAAATAAACTTCGCATTTTTGCCAAATATTTTTTACTGCCTTCAATAGTAAATACTGTTTGCTTCAAATTTTGCCAAGAATTATATTTATCATTGATAGCACAAAGTGGATGGATAGAATACGCATATGCACCTTTATTTTCTGCATAAAAAAAAGCGGTCGAAGCTATCGAACCGCTGCAATGACAAATTTTTTTATTTCTAACATCCAGATTTTTCATGCACTCCCAAATCTTACTGATAACATCATCTGGTACAGTAAGAAATAGAGTATCACTGTCCTTTAAAATATCTGTTAAACTTTCATAAACTTTAGTATTTGTAAAACTCGCTGCTGATTTAGCCGATTCCGACGATTTACTATAATAACCTGTAACGAAAATACCATTATTCACAAAATATTTTCCCAGAGAAAAACCTACTTTTCCCGCGCCGATAAATCCAATTTTCATTTAATCACACCCTTTCACAAGGGACAGCCATATTTACAATCTGATAAAGGTTCTGTTCAAAAATCATTCTGATACAGCCTTTGCTTAAAATAAAAAAATTGTGGTACAGTTTCCTTCGAATACTATCCGTTCAATACTATATCATCAATAAATTTATTTGTACAGCAACTAAACTAAAAAATTTTTTTCTAAAAAAACATTTGACAAACTTCTCTTAATCTGATATTATAATAGGCGTGGTTAAGACAGCCACTAAATGAAGGCCCTGTAGCTCAGCTGGATTAGAGTGTTTGACTACGAATCAAAAGGTCGCAGGTTCGAGTCCTGCCAGGGTCACCATGAAAATATGGGTAGGTGCCCGAGTGGTTAAAGGGAACGGACTGTAAATCCGTCGCCGTAGGCTACGATGGTTCGAATCCATCCCTGCCCACCATTTTGAAAGTTAAAGCTTCGATATATCTTCGATATATATCGAAGCTTTTTTTATTTTATAACTATATTTCATTGTAAGGAAAGGGCAAGTTCCACATCTAAAACAAAACAATATATACAATTTCTTCATATCGTCATCTTCTTTTAAATACAACTAAACTATATTTATTCATTATCTTGCTTCCATTTTATATGCTCTCTAGAATAAAAAGCATTATAATAAAATTTCTTTTCTAATTTTTGCTCTTCTGAAGTATTAACTTTTATTGATGTATCTTCCCACATAAGTATATTTTCATCATAAATTATAGGACTACCAAATTTTTGCACTAAATCGTTTATTACTCTACCTTTTCGTCTATTTTGTTTTTCTCCCTTTGGAAAATACATATATATCTTATATAATTTATTTTTATTAAACCATAATACTAAATACGGTGAATTTTCTCTGTATATTTTTCTTAATTGCAAAACATAATACGAAATATCTGTTCCCCATACACCCCATTTTAATTCATAAATTGCATTTAATTCTTCATATGGTTGACCCCAATATACATAAAAATTATTTCTTTTAACATCATGATAAACACTTCGTCTATCGTTACGTTCAAACTTATTATTTATCATCTCTCTATCAAATAACTTTTTATCATATATCATCCGTCTTGTATCATCTTTGTATTCTATATCTATTTTATATAATCTATTATGCCATAAATAAAGTTCTACTTTTTTTGCCACTTGTTGATACTCTTTAATAAAATTATTATATACATTATTATCCCTATCATAAGGATTTTCTAAATTTAATTCATAAACTAAAACATTTTTATCACGGTGAACTCTTACATATTCAACAGCATAATCCTTTTGAATATTATTAATACTTTCACCCCAATATATATTTGGTATCAATTCTACAAAATGTCTTTCCTTTATCTGTTGCCTTTGCTGTTTATTATTTTTATACTCATGCAAATTATCATCTGTTTTCTCAGCAAAAACTTGTGCATTCATGCCTAAAAACATAATACAAGTTAATATCATTACCATAATTCGTATTATTTTCATAATATCGCCTTCTTTCAAAATCTTTATATTTATATTTTAGCAAAAACCGAAAAAAAATTGAACTTTTTTCAAAAAAGTCTTGTCAAAATAAAATATCTATGCTATTATATAGAAGCTGTTTGTTCAGTAAACAAACAATGGCCCTGTAGCTCAGCTGGATTAGAGTGTTTGACTACGAATCAAAAGGTCGCAGGTTCGAGTCCTGCCAGGGTCACCATGAAAATATGGGTAGGTGCCCGAGTGGTTAAAGGGAACGGACTGTAAATCCGTCGCCGTAGGCTACGATGGTTCGAATCCATCCCTGCCCACCATTTTGTAAATTAAACCTTTGATTAAATTCAAGGGTTTTTTTGTATACTGAACAAATTTTATATAGATTTAAAGATATGCAAAAGGCGTGGAATTATCCACGCCTTTTATTTTTATAAAATAAACTCAAATTTCAAAACCTAATTCTTTTATCATTTTCATATCTGTATCAATAGATATTCCGCTTGTTGTTAGCATATCACCTGAAATCACCGCATTAGCTCCTGATTTAAGACACGTTCTACCTTTATCATTTAAAAGACCTCTACCTCCAGCAAGTCTTATGAATACATTTGGTAAAATAAATCTATAAATAGCTACTATTCGTTGAATTTCTTCATTCGATAAACGCTTATTATGTTCATATGGAGTACCTGCGATTGGATTTAAAATATTAATAGGTACAGATTTAACACCTAATTTACACAATTCTAATGCCATGTCAATTCTATCTTCCATTGTCTCTCCTATACCCATAATGCCACCACTACAAACATTCATACCAGCCTTTTGAGCTGCTTTGATAGCATTTACTTTATCATCAAATTTATGTGTTGTACAAACGTCTGAAAAATGATTACGTGAAGTTTCCAAATTATTATGTACACGTTCAACTCCTGCTTCATGTAATTTTTTGAACTGCTGTTCATTTAATAAACCACCTGAAACACATAATTTTATCGGACATTTTTCATGTACTTGCTTCATCGTATCTGCTAATTTATCAACTTCTGCATCACTTAAAGCACGTCCAGAAGTAACAACTGAATAACGCATTACACCTTTATTATAATTATATTTGGCTTCATCTAATATTGGCTCTGTATCTAATAAAGGATATTCTTTCACTTTCGTCTTATAATGCGCTGATTGAGCACAGTATTTACAGTTTTCACTACAACGACCGCTTTTGCCATTAATAATAGTACAAATATCAAATTTATTGCCACAAAAATGATATCTTATTTCATTAGCTACCCTAGCAAGTTCTTCAAGTGGTTCATCATTTAATTTTATAGCTTCCGCCTTATTAATTTCATAACCAGCATAAATTTTGTTTTTCAGCTCTTCAATATAACTCATATTATCACCTTTATTTGTTTCATTAAACCATATTAAAACATTATCTATACAATATGTCAACTATTTTAATTTTTAAGTTAACATTACTGTAAAAGAAAAACCATAGGTTCTTTGTCAAATGTTGCTAATTTTCCTTTCGTGTATATTTGTGTAGAGTTTTATTTTGCACGAAAATTCATAATGAGTCTTTTAATTTTTTAGGTGTTGCACTTCATTATACAATCTATCATAAATAAAAATTGCCTTATGTCATAAATTTTATTAGTTTTATGACTATAATGAGGAAGAATGTGAAACTTACAAGGTAAATAATAGTAAATTATACGAATTGAAATTAACAATAAGAACATCTTTTAAATTAAATAAAAGTTGTATATAATTAGTTCGAAGTATAAGTTTCATTCTTTTCTATGGTAATTAGATTTTATCAAAAAGAATGAAGTTCTTTTTTCAACATTTATTATAAAATTGATTTTATCTTTAAAAGAGGAGATTTATGAAACCGATAATAAAATGGCCTGGTGGAAAATCTAATGAAATAAAAAAAATAGAGCATTTAATTCCAAAATATGATAGATATATTGAACCTTTTTTTGGAGGAGGAGCAGTATTTTTTCATTTAAATCCATCAAAAGCAATTATTAATGATATATCAAAATCATTGATAGATTATTATAAGTTAGTAAAGAATCAGGATATTCAATTTCATAGCTTATTGTTAAAATATGATAAAAGTTTTTCAACGTTATTATTAGCTTGCAATGAATATTATGAAGAAATATTAAAAATTTATGTAAAAGCTCAAACGCTTTGTGCAAAAAGTGAAATTATTGAAGAGCTCAGTGTTTTATTAAAAAAAATATTGCAATATATGAATATATCAATATATGTAGATTTAATATTAAATATAAGTGAGTTTTTTGAACAAATAATAATAACAGTAACAGATAAAATTATAAGGACAGTAAAATTAAATCAAAAAAAGTTATTACAAAAAGATGATTTAAGAAATAATTTAATAACAGGGTTTATGAGTGGATATTATATGTATTTTAGAAGGATATATAACGATATAAACTTAAAGAAGATTACAAATATATCTATGGCATATAAAGTAGCTAATTTTTATTTTGTAAGAGAATACTGTTATGGTTCAATGTTTAGATATAATAATAATGGAGAATTTAATATACCATATGGTGGAATATCTTATAATAAGAAAATATTTAAGAATAAGATTGATACTATGTTTAATACAGAAACTAAGCAGATTTTTCAAAACACAGAAATATATTGCTTGGATTTTGCAGATTTATTTAAACAAATAAAACTTACAGCAAAAGATTTTGTCTTTTTAGATCCACCATATGATACAAATTTTTCAGATTATGAAAATAGACAGTTTGATAAATCTGACCAAGAACGGTTAGCTCATGAATTAAGAAAAATGAAAGCACAGTTTATTTTAGTAATAAAAAATACAGATTTTATAAAAAGCTTGTATGAAAAAGATTTTAATATATTATCGTTTGATAATACTTATACTTATAATGTGCGGGGTAGAAATAAAAGAGATGTTGAACATTTGATAATAACAAACATGTCGATTTAAATTTTTATTGTATTTAATCTGTGTAAGCACGCAGAAAAGTAAATTTTATTTATTTCACAACCAGCAAAACGTCTATTCAATTGTAAAGAGGCAACTCCGGTGGAACCAACTCCCATAAATGGGTCGAATATTAAATCTTTAGGATTACTAGCTATATTTATAAGATGTTTTAATAATCGTATTGGCTTTTGTGTTGGATGATACGGATTTTTTAATCTTTCTGGATAAGAACAAGTAGGACATTCAAAGAAATTGTGCATTTCTGTTTGTTTGGAAAAATTCCAAGTATGCTGTTTATTCCATAGACAAACAATTAATTCGCAACTATTAAGAAAGCCATTTTTATATATTTTGGGTGTGGGATTTGTTTTATGCCAAATAAAAATTTGAAAAGTGTCAAATTCAGTATCAAAAGCTTCATGCCATTTACCTAATAGATTGTAGCTAGTAAAAATAAATATATTTCCTTTGGGTTTTAAAATACGTTTAAAGTCGTATACTAATTTGTAAGGGTCGATTGGAATTTTATCCCAATCGGCTATATTATTATTTAATGGTTTTCGCTTGGGTAAAAATATATTCCCTGTAGAATATTGAGCTATGTTATAAGGTGGGTCAGTTAAGATTAAATCGATACATTTATCAGGAATTTTTTTCATAAAATTAAAGCAATTATCATGTATTAATTTGAACAAAGTTTTAAGCCTCAATAAATTTGTTTATTAAAGAGTTAATATGAGAATTAAGATCTAATTCTACTAAAGCATCATGATAAATTTGCTCAAATAAATGAAAATCAATATTATCAAGTAAAATTTTATTCCAAAAATTAGAGCCAATTAAAAACATAGAAGGATAATTTAAGTGTTTTTTAACTGAACCAGTCCATGTTCTTCCTTCTCCATTTTTATTATAAAGAGCGACAAAATAAGTATTGCAGTCTAATATGCCCATATCAACATAAATAGTTAATAGTTTTTCTACATTAGAAGGAGCATTTGAACTATCTAAATCTCCACCGGCTTTTAATTCAGCGATATTCCAACGTGTTCCATCAAAAAATGCTAAATCTACAGGTTTTGTATAAATTCTGTTTGTTTTATATTTAATCGATAAAGGAAAAAGTGTTTTACGAATTGTTTCTTGAGTAACACGACTTTCAATGCGATTTTTACCTTTTCCATAAGCTTCATTATTAGCGCGAAAGGAAGCTATTTCACCACGTAGATTGCCGTTAGTTGTATCAACATCAGTAACGACAATTTGTCCATTAATGGAATTAGGGTTTATATTATGTTGTAAATTTCTAGGGTTAACAATAGTAGGAACATTTGTTATACCAAATTTTAAACGAGCAATTTTTTTGGCACAGGCTTCAATGGCAAAACCACTTTTTGATTCAAAGCTACTGACAAAAACCATATTCGCCATGATGCGTTTATCCATTTGTGATAATAAAAAATTATTGGTTTTATTCTGGAAATTTTTATAAAAATCGTTTTCGATAGATGATATTACTTTAGAAAATTCATCTGTTATTATTTTTTTATTTTTTGTTGCATATGATATCCCCTTTTTTAGTGATTGATTAAAGACCTTGAAATAATTCAAATAAAGATATATTTAATCCATTGGCAAATTTTTCTTGACTTTATATAAATTAACAGATTATGAGTAACAATAACAAAGGTAAATGTTTATAATTTATTTGACAGATATATTATTTTTATGATAGTATTTGAGTAATAAAAATATAGCCCTTTAAAAAAATCCAGCGAGGTTAAAAGGGAGCACTATATATCTTTATATTGCGCTATCACTAGCTTTCTTATGCCTTCGCATAGGAAAGCTTTTTTGATTTTTGGGTTTCGTTTAAAGTGCGAAGGAGTGAATATGTTGAGTAGAAACAACGTTTCCTTACGTGGCAAGAATATTATCGGATTAGAATATTTTTCCGCAGAAGAAATCAATTTAGTGTTGGATACAGCAAAAGAAATGAAAAATATCATTCATCGTGATATTAAGAAGTTACCAACACTAAGAGGTAAATCAGTTGTAACTTTATTTTATGAACCGAGCACAAGAACTCGTACTTCTTTTGAACTTGCCGGTAAATATTTGAGCGCTGATGTGGTAAATATTACTTCTAGTACCAGCAGTATTGTAAAAGGTGAAAGTCTTCGAGATACACTTTTAACACTTGAAGATATGGGGGTAGATGCTATTATTATGCGTCATAGTGCTGAAGGTGCAGCTGAATATGCCACTAAAGTTGTAAGCCCAGTTATCATTAACGCAGGAGATGGAGCACATGCTCATCCATCTCAGGGACTTTTGAATTTATTTACAATTAGACAGCATAAAGGAAAAATTGCAGGATTAAAGGTTGCAGTTATTGGTGATATTTTGCATAGTCGTGTAGCACGTAGCGATATTTGGGGTATGCGTAAAATGGGTATGGAAGTTCATTTGGCAGGACCAAAAACTTTATTACCACGTTTTTTACAAGATGAACCAGGAATTTTTGTACATGACCGTGTAGAGGATGCGATAAAAGATGCTGATGTAATTAATGTACTCAGAATACAGCTTGAACGTATGAAATCTGGTTTATTCCCATCACTTCGTGAATATGCTCGAATTTTTGGCTTAAATAATGAACGGTTGGCATTAGCAAAAGATGATGTTTTAATTCTTCATCCAGGTCCAATGAATAAAGGTGTAGAAATTTCGCCTGAAATTGCTTATGGTCCAAATTCTGCAATTCAAGACCAAGTACAAAATGGTGTAGCCGTTCGTATGGCGTTATTAACTCTAACTTTAACAGGAGGTAAAAATAATGAAATTACTGATTAAAGGTGGACGAGTTATAAATCCTGGCAAAAATTTTGATGCTGTCAGTGATGTTTTTATAGAAGATGGAAAGATCGTTACTATTGGTGAAAATTTAAATATAGATGGTGCGCAGGTTGTAGACGCTACAGGTAAAATTGTTGCACCAGGTTTTATAGACATGCATACTCATTTGCGTGAACCAGGTCAGGAAGCCAAAGAAGATTTTGCTTCCGGTTCAAGAGCAGCTGCAGCTGGTGGATTTACAACAGTGGCTACAATGCCAAATACTACCCCTGTTGTAGATACAGCTATTTTAGTAAATGGACTAAAAAAACGAGCACAAGATGTAGGTGTTGTGCATATCGAAATTATCGGTGCTCTTACAAAGGGACAGGAAGGTAAAGAACTTGCTGAAGTTGGCGATATGGCTCAAACAGGTGCAATTGCTTTTTCTGATGATGGTCATTTTGATAATAATTGTAAATTAATGCTTAATGCTATGGATTATCTTAGAACTTTTCATAAGGCAATTATGTCACATGCAGAAGAAACATCTTTGGTAGCAGAAGGCGTTATGAATGAAGGTCATCGTTCTGCTATGCTCGGTATGAAAGGCAGACCATCAGTAGCAGAAGATATTGCTGTTATGCGTGAAATTTTATTAGCTGAATATGCTGATGCGTGGGTGCATATTGCACATATTAGTTCTAAAAATGCAGTGGATATGGTGCGTCAGGCTAAAAAACGCGGTGTAAAAGTTACAGCTGAAGCTACGCCACATCATTTAACAATGACAGATGAATTAGTTAATCCAATTGATTCTTCTACAAAAGTTAATCCGCCACTTAGAACTCAAGCTGATATTGAAGCTGTATTAGCTGGTGTAAATGATGATACAATTGATATCATTACTACAGACCATTCACCACATGCACAAGAAGAAAAAGACCGTGAATATAAATTCGCTCCAAGTGGTTTCCCTGGACTGGAAACAGCGCTTGGTGTGCTTTTAACAGATTTGTATCATAAGAATTTAATAACATTAGAAAAACTTGTTAGTAAAATGAGTTATATGCCCGGTAAATTATTTTTTGACGGCAAACGTGGTATTTTGACAAAAGGAGCTATGGCAGATATTACAATTTTTGACACAGAAAAAGAATGGGTTGTGGATAAAAGTAAATTCTATACAAAAGGTTCACATAGCCCGTTTGTTGGTCGCAAATTGAAAGGAAAAGCCGTTATGACTATAGTTGAAGGAAAAATAGTAATGAATGACGGCGAAATTTTGGCTTAATAATTTGGAGGTGCTCTTTTGAAAGGAAAGTTAATCTTAGAAGATGGAGCAGTCTTTTATGGTGATATGCTTGATGAAAGACCTGTTCTTGGTGAAGTTGTATTTAATACTGGTATGACAGGTTATCAGGAAATTTTGACTGACCCGTCTTATTGCAGTCAAATTGTAACGTTGACTTATCCACTTATTGGTAATTATGGTGCAGCGAAAAAGTTTAATCAGTCTCGTAAATGTTTTTTCAATGGCTTTATTGTAGGTGAACTTTGCGATATTGGCAGTAATTGGCAAAAAGAAGAAGAATTAACAGATTTCTTAAAAGCGCAGGATATTCCGTGCTTATATAATGTAGATACTCGTGCGATTACACGTCATATTCGTTCGCTTGGTGCGATGAAAGGTGTACTTGTGCCAGAAGGAACTTCGCAAGAAGAAATTGATGCTTTAATGCAAAATGATATTCCACGTGATGTGGTGAAAATTGTTACAACTCCAGAAGTTTATCGTATGGAAAATGCTGGAGGACCGCATGTTGTAGTTATGGATTTTGGTATTAAACAGCATATTTTAAATTCTTTACATGAAATTGGCTGTGATTTAACAATTGTACCGGCTTATACAAAAGCAGAAGATATTATGGCATTAAATCCAGATGGTATTTTCTTATCCAATGGCCCTGGTGATCCAAAAGATTTACCGGAAATTATTGAAGTTGTACGCCAAATTGCAGTCAAAAAACCAACTTTTGGCATTTGTCTTGGTCATCAGCTTTTATCCTTAGCATTTGGTGCGGATACGTATAAATTAAAATTTGGTCATCGTGGTTCTAATCAGCCGGTTAAAAATCTGCTTACAGGTAGAGTTCATATTACCTCGCAAAATCATGGATATGCAGTAGATGAACAGTCTTTGGACGGTTTGCCACTTGAAGTAACACATATAGCTGTGAATGATGGTACCGTTGAAGGTATTCGCCATACAAAATTACCGATTTTCTCAGTACAGTATCATCCAGAAGCATCGCCAGGTCCAGATGATAATAGATATTTATTTGACCAATTTTGGGCAATGCTTCAGAAAGGGGAATAATTAAGTGCCAAAGAAACAAAATTTGAAAAAAGTAATGGTTATCGGCTCTGGTCCTATTATTATCGGTCAGGCGGCAGAATTTGACTATGCAGGCACCCAGGCTTGTCGTGCACTCAAAGAAGAAGGACTTGAGGTAGTGCTTGTAAATAGTAATCCTGCTACTATTATGACAGATAAAGATATTGCCGACCGTGTATATATTGAACCTTTAACAGTAGAATTTTTAGATGAAATTCTGTCAAAAGAACGTCCAGATGGATTACTTGCAACACTCGGTGGACAGGCAGGTTTAAATCTTGCTGTTAAATTAGCTGAAGGCGGTATTTTAGAAAAATACAATGTTGAACTTCTTGGTACTTCACTTAAAGCAATTGAGCGTGCAGAAGACCGTGAACTTTTCAAAGAAACAATGCAAAAAATCGGTGAGCCGATACCAGAAAGTACAATTGTTGATGATGTAGCTTCTGCTGTAGAATTTGCAAATAAAATCGGTTATCCAATTATTGTTCGTCCGGCGTATACGCTTGGTGGTACAGGTGGCGGTATTGCAGAAAATGAAGAAGAACTTATTGAAATTGTAATTCGTGGTCTTAAATACAGTATGATAGGTCAAGCTCTTATTGAACGCAGTGTAGCAGGCTGGAAAGAAATCGAATACGAAGTTATGCGTGATGCTAATGATAACTGTATCGTAGTCTGCAACATGGAAAATCTTGATCCTGTTGGTGTGCATACAGGTGATAGTATCGTAGTAGCACCGTCTCAAACACTTACAGACCATGAATATCAAATGCTTCGTAGTGCTTCACTTCGCATTATTCGTGAGCTTGGTATTGAAGGTGGTTGTAATGCACAATTCGCACTTGATACAAAAACAAATCAGTATTATGTAATTGAAGTAAATCCACGTGTAAGCCGTTCTAGTGCGCTTGCTTCTAAAGCTACAGGTTATCCAATCGCTAAAGTTTCAGCTAAAATTGCTGTCGGTTATACATTAGATGAAATTACTAATGCTGTTACAAAGAAAACAAAAGCTTGTTTTGAACCATCTCTTGACTATTGTGTAGTTAAATTCCCACGTTGGCCATTTGATAAATTTGTATTTGCTGACCGTACACTAGGTACACAGATGAAAGCAACAGGCGAGGTAATGGCTATTGACCGCAATTTTGAAGGTGCACTTTTAAAAGCAGTACGTTCACTTGAAATCGGTGTAAATCGTTTACATCTTGATAAAGTTGATAGCTGGAGTGATGAAGAAGTAAAAAATCATATCTCCCGTATCAATGATGAACGTTTATTTATAATTGCAGAAGCTTTCCGTCGTGGCATTGCAACTATTGATGAAGTAAATGCAATTACTAAAATAGATAAATGGTTCTTGCGTAAAATTAAAAATATCACAGATACAGAACTTTTACTCATGAAGGAAGGCTTGACTGAAGAAAATCTGCGTCGTGCAAAACGTTATGGTTTGGCTGATCGTTCGATTGGTGAAATTGTCGGCAAAGATATGAATGAAGTTCGTAATATGCGTAAATCAATCAACTTATTGCCTTGCTATAAAATGGTTGATACATGTGCTGCCGAATTTGAAGCAGCTACACCATATTATTATTCTACTTTCCATGCTCAAGAAGATGAAGTACAAGTAAATCATAAGAAAAAAGTAATAGTACTTGGTTCTGGTCCTATTCGTATCGGTCAAGGTGTAGAATTCGACTATTGCTCTGTTCATTCTGTATGGGCACTTCGTAAAATGGGCATTGAAGCAATTATCATCAATAACAATCCGGAAACAGTAAGCACAGACTTTGATATTTCTGACAGACTTTATTTTGAACCGCTTACAACAGAAGATGTTTTAAATATCATTGATAAAGAACAGCCTGATGGTGTTATCGTTCAGTTCGGTGGACAAACTGCTATAAATCTTGCTGCTTCTTTAAAAGCTGCTGGTGTAAAAGTATTCGGTACATCTGTTGATGATATTGACCGCGCCGAAGACCGTGAACGTTTTGATGAAGTATTAGAACAGACTAATATTGCAAGACCACAAGGCGCTAGTGTAACAAATGTCGAAGATGCAGTAAAAGCAGCTGAAAAAATAGGTTATCCTTCTATGGTTCGTCCGTCTTATGTACTTGGTGGTCGTGCTATGGAAATTGTCTATAATGAAAATGAATTGCGCGATTATATGAACCGTGCAGTAAAAGTAACACCGGACCATCCGGTATTAATCGACCATTATATGCAAGGTACAGAAGTAGAAGTAGATGCTATTGCTGATGGTGAAACAGTAGTAATTCCAGGTATTATGGAACATATTGAACGTGCGGGTGTTCATTCTGGTGATAGTATTGCTGTATATCCACCGCAGACACTTTCATCTAAAGTAATTTTCACGATTATTGATTATACAAAACGTCTTGGCTTGAATCTAAACGTAAAAGGTTTGCTCAATATTCAGTATGTTGTCGTAAATGACAAGGTATATGTAATCGAAGTAAATCCTCGTTCTAGTCGTACCGTTCCATTTTTAAGTAAAGTAACAGATATTAACATGGTAGAACTTGCTACACGTATAGCACTTGGACAAAGCCTTGCTAAAGATTTTGGCTTTAAATCTGGCTTAATTGAACCAAAACCATATGTTGCACTTAAAGCTCCAGTATTCTCTTTTGCTAAAATGCAAGATGTAGATATTTCACTTGGTCCTGAAATGAAATCTACAGGTGAAGTTATGGGTATTGACTACCATTATGCTCGTGCGCTTTATAAAGCTATCACAGGTGCTGGTATGAATATACCAAAAGAAGGAACAATCCTCTTTACTGTAGCAGATAAAGATAAAGAAGAAATGAAACAGCTTGGCCGTGCCTTTGCCGACCTTGGTTTTAAAATTGTAGCAACTGAAGGTACAGCAAAAGCATTAAAAGATGTTGGTGTAGAAGCTTCTATCGTGTACAAAGTACATGAACGTAGTCAAAATGTGAATAATGACCATAGCAGTGATATCATAAAAATGATTAAAGCTGGCGGTATTAATATGGTTATTACAACTCAAACCCCAGGTCAAAAATTTGCTAAAGACGGTTTCAGAATTCGTCGTGCGACTGTTGAACATGGTATTGCTTGCCTTACTTCACTTGATACAGCTTGGGAAGTATTACGCGTGTTAAGTTTCATTCGTGAACGTCGTCTGGTTTATTCTTTAGCTCTTCAAGATTATATTGGACATGGCGATGAACTGGCATAAATTAACGTAGATTTTGTACGCCGATAGGATTTTCTTATCGGCGTATGTTTTGTAAAAATATATAATGAGGTATTTTTATGGTAAAAGATAAATTAATTGTTGCTCTCGATTTTCATACAAAAGAAGATGCACTTACTCTAGTGGATAAATTAGGTGATAGTGTTATTTTTTATAAAGTTGGTATGGAATTGTTTTATAGAGTCGGTTCATCTATCATAGAAGAATTAAAAAAACGCAATAAAAAAATCTTTTTAGATTTAAAATTGCATGATATTCCTAATACTGTAGCACAAGGTTTATGTTCACTTTTATATCAAGGTGTAGACATTATGAATGTACATGCTTCAGGTGGCTATACAATGATGAAAACAGCAGTAGATGCAGTACGTACGGAAGCAAAAAAAATGGGAATTGAACCACCGAAAATTATTGCTGTAACAATTCTTACAAGTATCAATGAAAAAGATTGGGAAGGACTTGGACAAACAGTTTCTATAAAAGAACAAGTAATTCGTTTGGCTAAGCTTACGAAAGAAGCAGGTCTTGATGGTGTAGTTGCTTCACCACAGGAAGCAAAATTTATCCGTGAAGCTTGCGGAGAAGATTTTCTCATCATAACCCCAGGTGTGCGTCCTGCGGGTGCATCTATTGATGACCAAAGTAGAATTGCTACTCCAGCTAAAGCATTATCTGATGGTGCTACTCATCTTGTTGTAGGCAGACCGATAAGAATAGCTCAAAATCCAGTAGAAGCTACTGAAAATATATTAAAAGAAATGGAGAATACATTAAAATGACTGAACAAGAAGTAAAAGATTTATTAATTAAAACAAATGCAATAATGGAAGGTCATTTTCTTTTAACATCAGGCCTTCATAGTCCTATGTATGTAGAAAAGTTCAATGTATTGCAACAGCCAAAATACACTGAACAGCTTTGTAAAGCACTTGCAGAATATTTTGCTGATAAAAATATTGATACAGTAGTAGGCCCAATGACTGGTGGTATTTTACTCGCTCATGAAGTAGGTAAAGCACTTGGCACAAGAGCTATTTTCACAGAACGCGTTGATGGTAAAATGACATTTCGTCGAGGTTTTAGCTTAAAACCAGGTGAAAGAGTTGCTATTGTAGAAGATATCGTTACTACAGGTGGTTCTGTACGTGAAGTTATTGATGTAGTAAAAGCAGAAGGTGCTATTCCTGTAGGTGTAGGTTTACTTGTAGACAGAAGTGGTGGTAAAGCTACATTTGAAGATGTTCCAGCTCATGCACTCTTACATCTTGATGTAACGACTTATAAACCAGAAGAATGTCCGCTTTGTCATGCTGGTGTACCTATGACAAAACGTGGTCGTACTGGTAAATAATCACAATGAAAAAAGAGCAATTAGAAAAAGTCCAAGCTGAAGTTTCGACTTGGGCTTATTTAAATAAATTATCACCACTGAAAAAAAACTTTAAGCTAAATATGTTAATGCAAGAAGTTGGTAATACTTTTCAGATATACAGTTATGAAAATGAAGCATTAAAGCGTAAAGTCATGATTTATTATCATGAAGAAACGAAAGAATATAAGTTAATGGTAACAATAGGGCTTACAGAATTTTGTGCTATAGAATATATTTCTGCTGATTTAAATCAGTTAGAAAAAATTTTAATAGAGCGCTTTGATACTTTATTGGGAGATATATCTTCATTTAATGAAGAATATATGAGTATCATCATTAAAGAAAAACAAATTATGCAGTGGGATTATATTGAACAATTACCGCAAGAAATATGTGGTTTTAAACTATTTATAAATCCGAAAGAGCCAGTAAAAGTAATAAATGGCTCGTATATCATAATTGATTATTGTGATTTTGAGGCGGAAAGCAATTTTATTATTTATTACAATGTTTTTCGTGATGAATTTTTCGGTGAAGCTAAAATCCATCGTATTCCAGAAATAACATATGAATATGACTCATCAGAGTTAAAAGATTTGAAATTAAAGTTAGAAACAAAATTAGAAAATACCTTGAAACAACTTCGGGCAAGAATATAATTTAAATTAGCAAAGAAGAAAATTTTGAATTCCGCAGTAATACCATTTTTTTACCGTTTTATTCATAATAATATTATTAATGAAGAAACTCACTACATTTTTAATGGTGAGTTTTTTATTTCTATAACTGGTTTGCATAAATAGAATAATAATATGTAATCATATTTCAGTAATTTAAAATTTTTTTGAAAATTTTTTAGTAAATAAGCAGGATTTGCATTTTTTTTCAAGAAATAGTAATGTAATAAAATTTAGAAGGGTGGCATATATATGGATGCACCAAATCCTATTTTAATAACAATAATAAATATGGTAATTGTTTTCGCAGTGTTGTATGTATTAGGGATGCTTATAAAATTAATACATTATATTGACCCTACGAAAAATAAAAGCAAAAGGCCTATAAAAGTGGGTAAGGTAATAACGAAAAAACCAAAACCAATAAAACAGCCAGTAGTAGATAATATGGCAGAAAAAACTTTGATAGCAGTTATAACTACATCACTTATGGCTTATGGCTGTCATGATTTTGAAATTAAATCCATAAAGAAATTATAAGATTGCAGTGAAAAATACATAATGATGGGAGGCTTTTTTATGGAGGCTTTTTTAATTGCATTACAATCTGTTTGGTTCGATAGCGGATATAGTGTATTAAATATAGGCAATGTAATAATGATTTTAGTAGGACTTATTTTATTATATTTGGCTATAGGTAGAGGATATGAACCACTTTTATTAGCACCAATAGCTTTTGGCTGTGTACTGGCTAATTTTCCTAATACTGGTTTTGATGAAGGTTTAATGTGGGCAATAGGACAAGGGATACAGATGGAAATTTTTCCACCACTTATTTTTTTAGGTGTTGGAGCAATGACGGACTTTGGACCACTTATTGCCAATCCATCGACATTGATGCTCGGCGCTGCTGCTCAATTTGGTGTATTCATAGCACTTATTGGCGCAATGATGATGGGCTTTAACGTAAATGAAGCAGCTTCTATCGGTATTATCGGTGGTGCAGATGGTCCTACAGCTATTTATCTTACAACGAAATTAGCTCCGGATTTACTCGGTGCAATTGCGGTAGCAGCATATTCATATATGTCGCTTGTACCACTTATTCAACCGCCTATTATGCGTCTTTTCACAACGAAAAAAGAACGCGCTATAAAAATGGGACAACTTAGAACAGTTACGAAATTTGAACGTATTGTTTTTCCAATTATGTGTACAATAGTTATTAGTTTGCTTTTGCCACCAATTGCTTCCCTTATTGGTATGCTTATGCTTGGTAATTTATTCCGTGAATCAGGGGTTACCGACCGTCTTTCTGATACAGCGCAAAATGCACTTTGCAATATTGTAACAATTTTCCTTGCTTTAGGTACAGGTCTTACAATGTCAGCAGATAAATTTTTGCGTTTGCAAACTATCGAAATTATATTCTTAGGATTAGTAGCTTTTGCAGGTGGTACAGCCGCAGGTGTATTGTTTGGTAAACTTATGTGTAAGATGAGCGGTGGCAAGATTAATCCACTTATTGGCTCAGCTGGTGTATCAGCAGTACCAATGGCAGCACGTGTATCACAAATTGAAGGACAAAAAGCTAACCCTAGTAACTATTTGTTAATGCATGCTATGGGACCAAATGTTGCTGGTGTAATTGGTACAGCAGTAGCAGCTGGTACAATGCTTGCTATGTTCGGTGGTTGATTATTAAAATAGAAAGGTTTTGGTTTGAATGCAAACTAGAAGATATAGAGTAGTAGTAAGTGGAACGGAATTTTTTTTAGATGTGGTACAAACAGGTGGAACGACAGATGTTCCGATGATAACTAGACAAAATAATCATGAAATCTGGAACAACTCATCCAAAGAACACATGATGCAAAGTCCACATCATAAATAATTAAAAAGAGATGAATTTTGTTTGAATAGTAAAAGCAAAATTCATCTCTTTGTTAATAATAAAAGGTTCTTTGTCAAATGTTAGGGTAACATAGATAGGTAGAATTTTTTTCTACCTATCTTTTTATTTTTTTGAAGCATAGATTATTCTTTTTTTGCAAAAAAATAAATGCCAAAGTAAGATAATTTTCTCTTACTTTAGCATTTATTATAGAACCGTTAATACATGATAATTGTGCATTTATATTATTAGTTTTAGTCGTATTATTTTCTATTATCTCCGTTTGTGTTCAGGTATTATTGTATTAATTTTCATATTTGCAAAAAAGTATAAATCGTGTTACAATTAGGGTGAAAAGATGAAAAAAGTCCTCTTCTTTTAAAGAGGAGAATGAATTACTACATTAACTAAAGTATATAAATTTAAAATTCAATAAAGGCTTAGAAATAACCATTTGAAATTTGTAAACATACTATTATATATATTATATTACATAGAAAATTACAAGGAAATTTATTATATCAAATACAAACTTTATAAGATTGAATTAATATAATTTTTCATATGGATAATACTTCTAAGTCTGAAAATTTTGCTGTTGGATAAAAACGGATTAGCAATTATAAATATGGATACTGTTATTTATTCAATAGTAAAATATTTTCTAAAAGGGGGTGTAGGCATATGAATAAAATTTATAAAGTTAAATGGAGTAAGGTAAAACAGCAACATGTAGTGGTATCCGAGCTAGTGCATAGCAATGGCAAACAAGGTAGGACGCCAAGAAAAAGAAAATTACGTAGTCGTATTGCTACACCTGTAGTATGTGGTGCAGCAATAGCAGCATTTGGGATTTTGCCACCTCATTCCCAGGAGGCATTTGCTGCAAATGCAACTGTACAGCAAGCTGCACAATCACATTATGTAGCATTTAAAGAAACAAATACCAGTTCTTCTGACTGGAAAAGTGGCACTAAAACAGTAGATGGTATAACTTTTAAATCTCAACAAGTAAAATTGTCAGATGGAAGAGTGCTTAATTATTGGGTACGTGAAGGATATACTTTAAAGGCAATAGAAGGGGTGCAATATATACCGGATCGTTTAATGAAAACAGATGATGTAGGTGGTCATAAGTCTGATTATATAATAAGTGCCGAATTGACAGATCCGGATTTGGTAAAAGGTTCTGCCGCCTTAAGAACAACGGAATCTTCAGCAGTAGGAACTATGGCTACAACAACACGTAATGATTCTTTAGAAAAAGTTGAAGTAGGACATTATACGGGGGTTTCTAATTCTGCGGGAGTTGGAACAGATGTTAATTGGGATTATATAATTGATCCTGTTGGCGAAGGAAATTTCGATGATTTTATAGATATTACTTCAAATTCTAAAGACGCATGGTCTTCGGGATATTTAAAAGAAGTTGAGTTTAAAGGAAATTCGTATTACTTAAAAGGTACAAATCAAAAAGTAGATTCTCAAAATGTCTATATTATTGGTGATAAAGCCGGGGCATTTGTAACAAAACCGAATGGTAATGATATATATACTGGTAGGGTATATGGTGCTCATAATGAGGTATTGATGACTGGTAAGGGTGAAGATGGTGACTATTATACTTTCTGGGCAGGAAAAGTAGATGATGATGATAATGTTTTGTTAAGTGATAGTGGTTTAACTGTAGGTGATTATAGAGACACTGTTGATACTTTTTATAGAAATGATAGGAAGTTATCTGCTGCTGATATTAAATCTGTTAAAGTTGATGAAAATAAAAATAGTATTAATTTAATAACTAATACTCAATTTGATGAAAATGGAGAACCTATAAAAGGAACAGAAGCTACAATAAACGGTTTTACAGTTAAGAGTGTAAATAATACTGGTAAAAATACAGAAATAGAATTTTCTGATGGAGAAAATAATTATTTTTGTGTAGATGCTGGTTCTAGAGTCGAAGGATTTAATGGAGATGAATTTGCAAAGCCTGGAGATACATTAACAGCTTTAAACATCAATGGTCAAAAATATGACCTTGGTCAAGGTAAAACTTATACTAATAGTGATGGTATATCTATTAGTAATGATAATAAAATATCTGTTAATGCAGGCGATGGATTAATTTTTGGAACTGAAGGAACAAAAGATGGTCAGTTAGAAGTTAATGTTGGAGAAGGTTTATCTATTGCTGATGATGGTAAAGTAGTAAATAATTTAGTAGTAAAAAAAGCTAAAGAAAGCAAAATATATGATCCAAATAAAAACCATTTTGATGGTGGAGCATGGACAATAACAGATAAGAATCAAGATAGTGTATTATTTGCAAATACAACATTATCTTCTGAAGTAGAAAGTAAGAATGAAGTTACTAATGGAGAGACAGAAGAAGATAAAAAAGTTGTTTATGGTAAAGATTATACAGTAAGTGATACAGATGGAAATACAGCAATATTTGAAGATGTAGCAAGCGCAAAAACATTAAAAAATGTAGATAGACAAGTAGGTATTAATACAGCAAATATTGGTGACTTGAGGTATAATGATGATAGTGAAACTACTATTGTTACTAATGGTGAAAATTTAACAAAATCCATTGGTAAATTAGATGAAGCTTTAAGTGCTGGTTGGTTTGCAACAGATGATAATAATAACTCTATTAATGTAAATCCATCTGAAAATACACTTAATTTTAGTGGTGATAATAATATCGCAGTATCCGCTGATAGTAATACGAATACTATTCAAGTTAGATTAAAACCTATTGTAACATTAAATAGAGAAGGATTTGACGGTAATTGGATTAATTTAAATGGCGTAAAAGGCACTATCAATGCAACAAATAGGAACACAAATGATGGCAACACAAATCCAACCACTACAATAAATGAATTTGATTTTAGTAATGGTGGAAAATTTGTAACTACTAAAGAAACTAGACTTTCGGGTACAACAACTAGTAAAGTAGGACATACAGCAGAATTTAATGAAGATGGTGCTACATTTACTGAAACAAAGGGCGTATGGCCAATAAGTAGTTCTTCTACTAATATTAATGGTGGTAAAATTGAAATTTCTTCTGATACTAAAGCTATTGTAATTGATGGTAATACTGGATACATGACCGGTCTTTCTAATACTACTTGGAATGACGATTTGGCAAATAAAGTAGCAAATAATCCTGAAGAAGCAAGCAAAGCAGCAACTCAAGGTCAGCTACAACAAGCAGTAAGTACAGTATCGACTGAAGCTAGTAAACATACTATTGTATCGACAAATGATAATAACTTAAAAGTAACAAATATTGGTGAAAATGGTGGACCTGCTAATTATCAAATAAGTTTAAATCCAGATGTAACTTTAAGTGGTAATGATATAAGTAGTAATGATAATAGTATTGAATTAAATGGTACAAAAGGTACTATACACGTAAATCAAAAAACTACAGATGGTAACTTTACTACTAATATTAGTGGAAGTAATATTTCCATTGGCTACAGTGATAATAGGGGTAATGGAAGAAATAATATTTTTATTGATGGTGGTAGTGGTACAATAACAGGTCTTACAAATACTGAATGGCACAATGATGAATCATGGCAAAAAAATGTTAAGGCAGATAGAGCAGCTACTGAAGGACAGTTACAAGAGGCAGTAAGTAATATTGAAGATAATGCTTATAAGGGTTGGAGTATATCGACTAATAAAGGAAATCCAATAAATGTACTTACAGGTGGTACAGTAGATTTCTCCAATACTGATAAAAATATTGAAATAGGTCAAAATGGTACTAATTTAACATTTGATTTGAACAATAATATAACGTTAGGTGACGGCAATAATCAAATTCAAATTAATGGTGCACCAAAAGGCAAAGCCCCAGCATTTAAGATTGGAAATAAATTTGTAGTTGATCAAGATGGTACAACAACAATTATTGCCAATAATAGACCAGGTCGGAGACCGGATACAAAAGTAACCATTGCACCGGATGGTGTAAGTTTTACAGATAATAATAAAGGAACGACAAAAATTGAAGGTCAAAAAATAAGTGCTGGTGGAATCATCATAAATGGTGAATCAAACCCAAACGTAAGCACGATTGAAGGTCTTACAAATCGTGATATAGATGATGCTGATTTTGCAACAAAAGGAAGAGCAGCAACAGAAGAACAATTGAAAATAGTATCTGATAAAACAGATGAAGCAATAAATAAAGCAGGAAAACATACACAAATGACTGTAAATGGTGGCACTGAAGCTCCATCAGGTGCAGATGAGGGAAAATATAATACAGATGGTAATTTACAGTTAAAGAAAACAGAAAAAGATGGTCAAACTACCTATGATGTTAAATTAAATGATGACATTACACTTGGTGATTATGATAATGGCAAAGGTGTATCTATTAGCGGTACTAATGGTACTATTGGTGTTACAAATAGTATTACTGTTGGAGATCCTTCAGGTTCACATGTTACTATTGACGGTGAATCTAAATCTATAACTGGTTTAGGTAATACTGAATGGAAAAATGATGCAGATTGGCAAGAGGAAAATGTCAAGGAAGATAGAGCAGCTACTGAAGGACAGTTATCTGATGTATATAATACTGCTGTAAAATATGATTATGATAAAGATGAAGATGAAATTTTATTCGGTAGTATTCATTTAGAAGGTAAGGATTATCAAAAAGGCAATATTAATACAGGTACACATATTTATAATGTAGCATATGCTTCTGGTAAAGATGGTAGCGAAGCTGTAAATGTTGATTACCTCAATGATGCTATTGAAAATGTATCAAAACAAGGTGCTAGGAATGATCGACATCTTGTTAAAAATCCTGCTCCTGGTTCTAATGGTGAATATACACCAGATGAAAATGGCGATATAGATTTAGTTGTTGCTGCTAAAAATGGTAAACACAATACTGTAACTATTACTGATGTAGCAAAAGCTAGCGATGTAGGCGACCGTAATTATAGTAAAGTAGGAGATACAGATACAGATATTCAAGATGGAGATGATGTAACTACTGCTATTGGTAAAATTGATAATGCTATAGGCGACCG